>Ga0194127_10000100_pt1 | contig 124559 bp, 108 predicted proteins | sample TA2KigC100mmetaG_FD_148624 | JGI IMG/M metagenome (GOLD analysis project Ga0194127, IMG submission 148624) | Freshwater microbial communities from Lake Tanganyika, Tanzania - TA2015036 Kigoma Deep Cast 100m | ecosystem: Environmental > Aquatic > Freshwater > Lake | place: Tanzania: Lake...
TTTAAGATATGATGATAATAGCTGTCAAGGACTGGCTTTAGAATTTCTGAAAAATCCAAAAATCTTCAATGGGTTAACGTTTCTTCCTTTTACTAAACTGTTTATCCCAGAACAGTACGACGGGGCTAGCGACATAGATTGTAGAATAGGTTCCGGAAATGAGGCCCACGATAAGGGTCAGGGCAAAGTCGTGGATCACCGGGCCCCCGAAAAAGAAGAGGATCAGTACAACCATCATCACGGTTCCCGACGTGAGTATGGTCCGTCCAAGCGTCTCGTTGATAGCGGTGTTAAAAATCGTTTCAAGGTTCTCTTTCCTGTATTTCTTGACATCCTCCCGGACCCGATCGAAGATGACAATGGTATCGTTGATCGAGAATCCGATGATCGTCAGGATAACAGCCATCAGAGGCAGGGAATATTCAAGGTCCAAAAGGGATATGGCTCCGTAAGCGATAATGATGTCGTGGACCAGGGCGGCAATTCCCCCCAATCCGAAAGAGATTTGTTTGAATCTCCATGCCACGTAAATGAGGATGGCGATAAAAGAGAGAGACACCGCCCAAAGCGCCTTGGTCTTCAAATCTTTTCCCACTTTTGGGCCAACCACTTCCACTCGCCGGATGTCCAGGTTTTTACCCTGAAATCGTTGCTGAAGATTCGCTTGAATCTCTTTTGAAATTTTCTCGAGATCATCCCCGCCTTTTTCAATCCGGATTAGAAACTCATTCTCTCCCCCGAATTTCTGAACCATGGCATCTTTTGATCCTATCGCCTCCATGGCATTACGAACTTCGGAGATATCCACATTCTGAGCAAATCTGATCTGGAGCAGGATGCCTCCTGCAAAGTCAACCCCGTACCTCAGGCCATTGTGAAAGAAGATGGATCCCAGGCTCAGGAGAATAGCGATCCCTGAAATCCAGACCGTAATCTTCTTCTTTCCGATAAAATCAAATTTCGTTCCTGGTCTGATTAATTCCATAGAATTCACCCAGATGCTGCATCATTTCTGCTCAAACGGGTAAGGGCGATCCGTTCGGTGGAGCCCTAAAGGCGACATCCCGATCATGACGAAATATTTCTTTTTCGGGAAAAGGCTTCGAGGCGAACCTTTTTCTGTATCAGCACAACCGTTTCGTTTCCCTGCCGGAATTCACTTTGAGTGAAGTCCCCCGTTTTCCATAAAATTATAAAAAACCGCCATTCGAAGCTTTGTAGGGCGGATTGCCCATGCCCGTTTTTGCAACTGGCGGGTTCACTCACTTAAATGCTCAACCGTTTGACATTCACCTTCAGGGTGAGAAAATCGAAGACCCATCGGGTCACATAAACAGCCGTAAAGATATTGGATAAAAGACCAATACACAAAGTGACGGCAAACCCCCTCACCGGACCCGTCCCGAACTGATAAAGAAAAAGGGCAGCAATCAATGTGGTAACATTCGAATCTAAAATGGTGATAAAGGCCCGTCGATACCCCTCATCAATGGCAGCCCGGATCGTCTTGCCCCATCTCAACTCCTCCTTGATCCTTTCATGGATGAGAACATTAGCATCCACTGCCATTCCAATTGAAAGGACAAGGCCTGCAATGCCAGGAAGGGTGAGCGTTGCCCGAAAAATCGCAAGCGCTCCCATCACGAGGATGATGTTGAGAATGAGAGCGACATCAGCAATCACGCCTGACACACGGTAATAGAAAATCATGAACAGGGCGATGAGGGCAGCGCTGATCAGTGTGGCAATAATGCCTTTACGTATGGAGTCCTGCCCAAGCGACGGCCCTACGCTTCTCTGTTCGAGGATCTTCACGGGTGCAGGCAAGGCGCCTGCCCTGAGCACAATAGCCAGGTCGCCGGCTTCTTTCATATCAAATCGGCCAGTGATCTGCGCCCTTCCTCCTGCAATCTTCTCCTGAATGACCGGAGCGGAATAGACATTGTCATCTAAAATGATGGCCAATCTTTTTTTCACATTGGCCCCGGTGATCTGCTCAAAGAGCTTTGCGCCGATGTCATCAAATTCGAGCGCCACGTAGGGTTCATTGAACTGGGTGTCGAGGGCAACCCGGGCATCCTTCAACACTTCGCCAGTCATCAATGTCTTCTCTTTTAAAAGGAAGGGATTCTTCTTCACCCCTCCTGTCTTCGGATCGACAAACCTCTGATAGAGAATGATGCTCCCCTCCGGTGGATTCCCTTTCAATGCCTCTTCAAGATTGCCATCTTCGTCCACCAGTTTAAATTCCAATAAAGCAGTTTTTCCGATGAGGTCGATCGCCCTCTGAGGATCTTTGACTCCGGGGAGCTGGATCAGAATACGGTCCGCTCCCTGAAGGGTGATCTCAGGCTCTGCCACACCGAATTGATCGATCCGGTTCCTGATAGTCTCGAGTGCCTGATCAACGGCGCTTTTTCTGACCTGTTCAGCCTGACGGCTGTCTAGAACAAGAACAACCTTCCAGATCCCTTTATCGAGAGAAGTGGTGGAAAGTTCCTGCATGATGCTATAACGCTGACTCAGGAGTTTCTCCCATTTATCCCTATCGCCTGAAACCTCGATAACAATCTGATTGCTCTTCTCCCTCTCCAATTTTCCGACGGGGATGGCCTTATCCCGAAGGTCATCCCTCAGATTATTCTTAATCCTTTCCACATAGCTCTCGACTGCCTTCTCCGCCTCGACCTCCAGGATGAGGTGCATTCCACCCTGTAGGTCAAGCCCAAGGTGGACCTTTTCCGTGGGAATGATTTTATAAAACCAGGCTGGCAGTTCAGGGATCAATGTGGGCAAAAAGAGAAGGACAGCAAAAAGAGCCACTGCCGCATAAATGATTAATCGCCACTTTAGGTTTCTCAGCATAGGTGTCAAACCCTCACAAAATGAATCCAAGGGTTTCTAAACCCTTGGATTTCAGAAACATAGCCTATCATTCGATTTTTTTCAAGAGGGAAATGAATAAAAAAGGCCCAAGGGGGATTCACTTGGGCCTGGAACCTTTTCATTGACCGCGCTTTACTTCGTGTCGCTCCATTTACCGTATTTTTCCCTCAAGACCCGGTGGAGAATCTTTCCGGTGGGAGTCATGGGCATCTCTTCGTCCTTGATAAAATCAACTGTTTTAGGAATCTTATATCCTGCGATCTTCCCCCTGCAATGATCGATCAATTCCTTTTCCGTCGCTGTCTTCCCCTGATTTAATGTCACAATGGCTTTGATCGCTTCGCCCCATTTCGGGTCCGGAATGCCAATAACAGCTACATACTTAACCGCAGGATGGGACCCGAGCATATTCTCCACCTCCGAAGGGAAGACATTTTCCCCGCCGGTAATGATCATATTGGCCTTTCGGTCAACCAGAGTAAAATAACCATCTTCATCCTGGAAGGCCATATCCCCGGCGGTGAACCATTCACCCTGAAAAACCGATTTGGTCTTCTCAGGATCTTTCCAGTACTCCTTGAAGACATGCGGGGTTCGGGAATAGAGCTCTCCCACCCCACCCCTTGGAACCTCCTTGCCATTTTCGTCAATAATCTTGATCCGGTCCGTTCCCCAGATCTCCCTTCCGATCGACCCTAGTTTCTTAAACTGCTCTTCAGGTCGGAGCAGAGTCACCAGCCCGGCTTCTGTTGAACCATAGGCCTCCCAGAGTTCCGCATTCTTGAAATAGTTCATGATGGCCATCTTCGTGTCTTTTCGAGCAGGAGCCGAAGAGATGAGGAGCTGGCGAATCGAGCTGACGTTGATGTTATTCTTCACCTCGTCAGGAAGCGAGAGCATCATGATATAATGGGTAGGGACGAGAGAGGTGAACGTGATCTTCTCTCTTTCGATCGTCTTCAACAGATCCAGAGGATCGAAACTGACCATATTATAGACAAATACTCTTCCGCTCACATACGTATAGGTGAAGGAGTAGTAGATGGAATTGATATGGCACATGGGCATGACCAGCATCACGCAATCATCCGGCCTCAACCCCATATTGATCCCGTTTAAGATATACTGGGACAGGTTCCCCTCATGGGTTCTCACTACCCCTTTTGGTTTTCCTGTGGTGCCTGAAGTATACATAATATTCCACATATCATCTGCATCAACTTCCACATCCGGCTCTGCCGGAGACGCTTTTGCCAGAAGTGATTCATAAGATTGATATCCTTCAGGGGTTTGATCATCTCCAAAGTAGATATAATTTTCCGGCGGTATATTGGTCAGTTTATTACGAATGGAGTTGACCATAGGAACAAACTCTTTTGCTACGATGAAGGCTTTGGAATCGGAGTGCTTGACAACATATTCGATTTCAGGAGGAGCAAGCCGAAACATCACCGGCACTGTCACCTGTCCCCTCTTTGCCGAACCTGCATAGAACTCCAGCCATTCGACGCAGTTATATGCAAGAATGGCAAAACGATCCCCCTTCTTAACCCCTAACTGATCTAAGGCGTTTGCAAAGCGGCAACTTCGATCATTCCATTCTTTAAATGTCATCTTACGGACTTTATCCGCCGCTCCTATCTTATCTGGATTTTGCATTGCCATCATCTTCAGAATCGTCCCTGCAGTCATCCATTTGCTGATCATCATAATACCCTCCTTTTCCCCTATTCTCCTTTTTAAAGTGGAAACAGGGAAATATTTTGATTAGCTTGTGATATTTTTTACATTCTTTACCATCATTGTATTTTTTTGTCAAGCATCAGTTTTTTTTATTGACATTTCAGCAAGTTAAAGAATTTACAGTTTCGGTATCAATCTTTTATTCGTGCGGTTTCTCTTTTGCTCTATCCGCAATAACGGTTACCGATGAAGTAAAAATATGGAGGAGTTTGGAATGAGGAATGTAAACAAACCAGACCAGGCTGGGAATGACATGGGCGTACCAGAGGAAGTGAGGATTGATCGTGATGTCCTTCAGAAAAAGCGACAGGAAATATCCGAAGAATGAGATCCAGTTATTGGCGCTTGGGGGAGTGAAATTGGCCATATAGACTCGGTTGGCCACGACTTCGGGATGGGCGATCCGGTATCCCTCGATGAAGAACCCGGATAGCTCCAAGTAGAGAATGAAGATAAGTGTCACAATATCTTCCTCTTCTGTTTTGAGTTGTTGAGGCCGAATAAAGAAACGCCTGACAATGGCTAAAATACAGCCAACAAGAATGAGAAAGCTGAAGAATTCGAGAAAAAAATCGAGATAGGGACGAATCGCTCCTGTTTCAAAAACATGGGCAAACGAAAAGAAGGGAATGGAATGGCTTAATTCGACGAGATAGCCTGTCGTAAATCCCTTGATCATGTCAACGATAAACGTGGCGATAAAACCGAAGACGAGCAAGGTGTGGGCAAGCCAGCGATAGAAAGATTGCCCGAAGAGTCTCTTATGAAAGATGACATCCGTAATGAGAATCTTGATATACCAACCCGGTCTCTTCCAGAACCCCTGCCAGCCCCTGCCAATGAGGATCGTCATTTTCCGCCAGGGTGTCGCGTTCTCCGCGCCTTCGAGTGTACCTCTCAGGTAGAGACTGATACGAAACCACATTCCCCAGAAGAACAGGAGAACCGTAGGAATGAACATCACATAGAAGAGAACATGTTTACTCATAACGAATTCTCGTTTTCATTCAGATGTTGCAAAATTTCTACTCATACGGGCAAGGGCGATCCGTTCGGAAAGGCTTCGAGGCGAACATTTTTCCGTATCAGCACTTCCGTTTCGTCTCCCTGGCGGAATTCACTTTAGGTGAAGTCCCCTGTGTCCCATAAAATTATAAAAACCCGCCATTCGAAGCCTTGTAGGGCGGATTACCCTTGCCCGTTTTTGCAACTGGCGGGTTCATTCAATGACGATTACTCCATATGCTTCAAAACAAGCTCAGTGATATAGGCTGTTTTCAGATGAACCTTCATCCTTCTTGCCGTGGACTGAATCGTTCGAGTGCATTGCTGACATGCGGAAACCACGATCTCCGCCCCGGTGGCCTGAATCTCCTTAATCTTCTCGCGGGCCAGAGAGATGGAAAGCTCGGGGTCAACCATCTCGAGCAGCCCTCCCCCTCCACAGCATTTACTCTCTTTTTCATGGCTGGCCAGCTCCACAAACTCTACCCCTGGCATGGATCGTAGAATCTCCCTCGGAGCCTCAAAGATGCCGCTCTGCCTTCCCAGATCACAGGGATCATGATAGGTGACCCTGACTTTCTCCTCCCGGAACCGAATCTTCCTCTTCTGGATCAGATCGAGAATGAACTGTGTGGAGTGGAAGAGATTTAAATCCGTATGATACTCCTCATGCCAGGTATGGTAACAGGAGGGACAGGAGAAGATAACGCTCTCGGCCCCCTTCTGTTTTACCCCTTCGACATTGTGACGGATCAGGTCCTCAATATCTTTTTTGAAACCTGCGCCGATGAGCGGAAACCCGCAACACCACTCCTCTCCGCCCAGCAGTGTGAAATCGATTCCTGATCGCTCGAGGATCCTGACCACACTCTGCGGAACCTTATAAGCCATCGGGAAATAACCGGAGACACACCCGACAAAGTAGACGACTGTGGCATGCTCTTTCTGGTATCGATGGGCCGGAAGATTTTCAAGCCCCTCCAGCCAACTGGTCCTCAAGTTATTATGATCCCCCGAGATGTTATATTTTGATAAAACGTTCTTCTTCATCATCCCGAGGTTTTTAGGATAATGACCGAGATCGACCAGCGTCTCCTTGATGGCGATCCAGAGACTCCTCGAATCAATCGACACCGGACACTGCATGCTACACTCACCACACAACGTGCAGCGATAGACCATTTCGGAAAATTTTTCCAGTTCCGACTGGCTTAAGCTTTTTTTGCCGAAGATCCTTGCCCAGAGGCCATACTGTCCCCTGATAAATTTCTTCATGGCCTGGATCTTTCCTCTCGGATTGATCCCCTCTTCGGTTTTCTGGCTGAAAACCGGGCAGGTCCTGAGGCACTCACCGCAACGGGTGCAGGCATCGATTTCTAAAAGCTGCTTGGGAGTGAGTTTAGCGAGGTCCATGGCGTTTAAGATGATCCAGCATCATCTACCCTGTCTCAGTATACGATGTTGATAAACGGCCTTTCTAACCGTTTTATAACAAACGAGGATGCCCTTGTCAATAAAATCAAAATGGTAAGACCAATATACCATCTGCGCAGGACCTGTATTTTTGCGAAAAAAAAGGCGTTCGAATCGAACGCCTGTCTATTTCTACGATGGTCAATCCTTTAGACCTATATCTGCTCGCCGGGGCCTTTCTACTCTTTTGTCTTCTTGACCCGTTCGATTTCGGATTTGATGAAATCGCCCATTTGGCCAATCTTCATCAAGCCCTTGAGATCTTCCTGGAGACCGGAGGAACTGATCTTAAAGATCCAACCCTTCTCATAGGGACTGGTATTGATCAGTTCAGGGGAATCCTCGAGTTCCTCATTTGAAGATTGCACCTTCCCGGAAACAGGGGCATAGATCCTTCCTACCCATTTGCCCGATTCCATCGAACCACAGGGCTTCCCCTGCTCAACGGTTTTGCCAACTGAAGGCATCTCTACAAAGACGATATCGCCTGCCAATTTCTGGGCAAAGTCAGTTGTCCCCACTGTCACGATCTCCCCCTCTACTCTTGCCCAAAAATGTTCTTTATGATAGTAAAGATCATCGGGGAATGTGTATCCTTCGATTTCCATGGAATATCCTCCTTTCGATTTTTTCTGGCAATATACAATAAAAATCATAACTTAACAAGTCTTTTTTATTCTTTTTCATAAAAGCTTGACCTCACTACACAAATATTATATATAACCTGTGAAATTTTGCTCAAAATGGTTTTATAAGATAAAATTCGCCCTCTTATGTTTGTGATAAAAAGTACTTTTATCCGTTGACATTTCAACATAAGCATTGCATTCATATAGTATGATCCATTCAAAAGAACTTGACCCCGATTTTAAGATTCTGATCTCAAAAGAACCTGGCGGAGAGAATATAAAAAAATGCTTTTCCTGCGGCACCTGTACAGCCGGATGTCCTGTCAGGGAGATTACTGACCGTTACAATCCCAGGAAGATCATTCGAATGGCTCTGCTGGGAATGAAGAAGGAAGTTCTTTCAAGCCAGTTTATCTGGTTGTGCTCCTCCTGCTATACCTGCTATGAAAGATGCCCACAGGATGTCAGAATTCCTGAATTGATGAATGCGATTAAAAATATTGCTGTAAGAGAAGGTTATGTGCCTCCGGCCATGAAAGCCCAGATCGAACTTCTCTCTTCCCATGGACGCCTCCTGGAAATTACGGAGTTCGAAAATGATAAGCGGAAGGAATCCGATCTCCCTCTTTTACCGGGTCGAACGGAAGATGTGAAGAAGATTCTAAAAGAGCTTGGGTTCTATCATGAAGAAAAAAGAGGATCGTCCTAAGAACAACGCCTATACCCTTTTCCTCGGGTGTACGGTTCCGGTCAGGACTTTAAATTATGAAATTGCTGCAAGGAAGGTGGCCGGAGCCCTTGACATCCACCTATACGACCTCCCGGACTTCAGTTGTTGCGGTTATCCTGTAAAATCGATCAGTCATCATGCTTATCTTCTGATGGCTGCAAGGAATTTGGCTCTGGCTGAAACCAAAGGCCATTCCATCTGCACGCTCTGCAGTTCCTGCGGTGGCTCTCTTGCGGAAGCAAACCACCAGCTCCAGGAAGATAAAAACCTCAGAAAACGGATCAACGAAGACCTCCATCAATGGCTCGGATTGCGCTACGAGGGAGAAGTGGGGGTTCTCCATTTTGCACGGATCCTGCACCGGGAGATCGGCGTAAAGACAATCGAATCTAAAGTTCAAGTTGATCTCTCCGGTCTCCGGATCGCACCCCATTATGGTTGCCATTATACCAAACCCTCTAACGTCCATGGCAGGGCAGAAGATCCCGAAGATCCAAAAAGCCTTGATGATTTGATCCGGGCCACAGGAGCACAATCCGTCTCCTACGAGGACAAGCTTTCCTGTTGCGGCGGAGGAGTCCTAGCGATAGATGAGCAGGTGGCGCTGGGAATGGCCCAGAAGAAACTGGAGCACATCCATGCCCAACAGGCCGATGCCATTGTTCTCATCTGCCCTTTCTGTAATGTGATGTATGAATCGAATCAGAAGAAGGTCGAAAAGGTCTTTCAAAAAGAGTATAAACTGCCCGTTCTCTTCTATCCCCAGCTCCTTGGCCTGGCCCTGGGAATCGAACCGGATGAGCTCGGACTCAAAATGAATCGAATCAAGACGACAGACCTTATGAAAAAAGTGAGGAGGCCTGCCTGAGATGAACCCAACCTCTAAGAAGCCAGTGGGTGCGGTGCTCGTGGTGGGCGGAGGAATCGGAGGAATCCAGACCTCTCTCGACCTCGCAGAATCGGGATTGAAGGTTTACCTCGTCGAAAAGAAGCTCAGCATCGGCGGGACCATGGCGCAGTTGGATAAGACCTTTCCCACCAATGACTGCTCCATGTGCATCATGTCCCCCAAACTGGTCGATGCAGGCCGTCACCGGAATATCCAGATCCTCACCAATGCCAGAGTGGATAAAGTCGAAGGCAAACCAGGAAATTTCAAGGTTCTGGTTCAAAAGAAGGCCCGCTATGTCACGATTGAAGATTGCAAGGCCTGCGGTGAATGTTCGAAGGTCTGTCCGATCAAAATACCCAATGATTATGAACAGGGCTTGGTCACCCGTGCAGCCATCTATCAACTCTTTGCCCAAGCTATGCCCAGCGCCTACGGCATTGATAAAAAAGGCGACCCACCCTGCCGCGCTGCCTGCCCCATCCATGTCAATGCGCAGGGCTACATCGCACTCATCTCCGCAGGCAAGTTTGAAGAAGCCCTCGCCCTGGTGAGAATGAAGAACCCCTTTCCAGGCATCACCGGCCGTATCTGCACCCATCCTTGCGAATCAGTCTGCCGCAGAAAAGAGGTAGAGCAGCCTATTGCCATTGACGGTTTGAAACGGTTTGTCTCGGATTTTGAAAAAGAAGATAAGACCGACCTCACGGTATCTCCTGAAAATGGAAAGAAGGTGGCGATTGTGGGCTCTGGCCCAGCAGGCCTTCTGGCTGCTTGGGATCTGAGAAAGATGGGCTACGGAGTGACCATCTTTGAAGCCCTTCCTGTTGCAGGCGGAATGCTGGCTGTTGGAATTCCAGAATATCGCCTCCCACGTACTGTGCTCAATAAAGAGATTGACTACCTCCGGCGCATGGGCGTGGAAATTAAGCTCAACACCCCCATCGGCAAAGGTCTCTCCCTACAGGAGCTCAAGCGCCAGGGATATGATGCCATCTTTCTTGCAACGGGCGCGCACCTGAGCAGAAAGCTCGGTCTCCAGGGTGAAGAGGCATCAGGTGTTCTTCATGCGGTCGACTTTCTCAGAAAGGTGGCGCTCAACCAACCCGTTAAATTGGGAGAGAAGGTCGTTGTCATTGGCGGAGGAAATGCGGCCATTGATGCCGCAAGGACAGCCTTTCGTCTCGGGGCAAAAGAGGTGTCCATTGCCTACCGCAGGACCCGAAACGAAATGCCCGCCCAGCCCGAAGAGATCGAAGAGGCCGAACACGAAGGAATCAAGATCGAATATCTCACTGCACCCGTCAAACTCCTCATTGAGAATGGAGCGATAAAGGGAGTGGAGTGCCAACGAATGGCCCTCGGCGAACCTGATGAATCCGGAAGAGCTAGACCCATTCCCATTCCTGGCTCAGAATTTACGATTGAAGCCGACACGCTCATCCCAGCCATCAGCCAGGAGCCTGACCTCTCCTTCCTCGATGAAAAAGAGGGAATCCGAATCAATCGCCGGGGAAATATTGAGGCCGATCCTCTCACACTTGAGACCGGCGCAGCATCCATCTTCTCCGGCGGAGATGCGGTCACCGGGCCCCAGACCTACATCGATGCCATGGCTGCAGGCCGAAAAGCCGCGATCTCCATCGACCGCTTTCTGAGAGGCCAGGACTTGCGAATAGACCGCGAGGCAGAGGGCGCTCAGAAAGACTCCATCCTTGCGGATATTGATGGCGTTCAATACCGGCCAAGGGCTTCTATGGCTGGGCTTCCTCTTGAGAGAAGACGAAGTTTCAACGAATCTTGCCTCGGGCTCAGGGAAGAAGATGTGATCAAAGAAGCCGAACGCTGCCTCCAGTGTGCAGGCTGCTCAGAGTGTCTCGAATGCGTCAAAGCCTGCGAGGCAAAAGCCATTGACCACAGAATGAAGGATGAACAGATCGAACTCGAGGTGGGCGCCATCATCCTCTCTCCTGGGTTCGATGAGTTCGATCCCACGATCAAGAGCGAATATGGCTACAAGAGATTCGCCAATGTGGTCACGAGCATCGAATTCGAACGCTTCCTCTCTGCCTCGGGTCCTTTTAAAGGTGAAGTCCGCAGGCCCTCAGATGGGACCCATCCGCATCGAGTGGCATGGATTCAATGCGTGGGATCGAGGGATCCCCATATCGGCAAGGGATACTGCTCTTCGGTCTGCTGCATGTACGCCACCAAAGAGGCGGTCATCGCCAAAGAGCATGCTCCGGACATGAAGGCAACCATCTTCTTTATGGACATGAGGGCTTACGGAAAAGATTTCGACAAATACATCGACAGAGCGAAGAACGATTACGGCGTTCGCTACATTCGCTCCCGCGTCTCCCATCTCAAGGAATCTCCGGATACGAAAAATTTGATCATCCATTACGAGACTGAAGACGGAGAGATGGTTTCTGAAGAATTCGATCTCGTCGTTCTCTCGGTTGGTTTTGAGCCGGTGAAAGAACACAGGGAGATCGCGGAGACATTCGGAGTTGATCTCAATCCTTATGGATTTATCAAAACCGATACGTTCCATCCTCTTCAGACCTCGAGGCCCGGAATCTATGTGGGGGGCGCCTTTTCCGGCCCCAAGGACGTTCCTGAAACCGTGGCGCAGGCGTCCGCCGCAGCAGCCGAAGCCTCTTCCATTCTTTCTTCCGCAAGGGGAGAACAGGTCACCGAAAAAGAATATGTCCCTGAGAGGAATGTGGATTATGAGGGGCCCCGCATCGGTGCCTTCATCTGCCATTGCGGGATCAACATCGGAGGCGTGGTGGATGTTCCCTCTGTGGCCGATTATGCGCGTACCCTTCCTGACGTCGTCTATGTGGGAGAAAACATCTACACCTGTTCTCAGGACACGCAGGAAGCGATGAAGAAGATCATCGACGAGCACCGCCTGAACCGAATTGTGGTCGCCTCCTGCACGCCCAGAACGCATGAACCCCTCTTCCAGGATACGATACGTGAAGCGGGCCTCAACCGTTATCTCTTCGAGATGGCCAATATCCGCGACCAATGCAGCTGGGTCCATATGCATCAGCATAAAGAGGCAACCGAGAAGGCAAAAGACCTGGTGAGGATGGCCATTTCTAAAGCTTCCCTCCTTGAGCCCCTTCCTACGCAGAAGGTCGAAATGAATCATAAGGCCCTGGTTATCGGAGGGGGGCTTGCCGGGATGACAGCAGCTCAAAAGATCTCAGAGGCGGGGTTTGAAGTCTATCTCGTTGAGAAAGAATCCCAGTTGGGCGGTAAGGCAAGAAAGATCCACTACCTCCTCGATGGCAGCAATGTTCAGTTTCAACTCGAGAGAATGATCAAAGAGATTGAAAAAAATCCCCGGATTCATCTTCTCAAGGGGACGACGATTGAAAAGGTTGAGGGGTTTGTCGGAAACTTCAAGACTCAAGTTAAAAATAGCGATGGCCCCAAGACGATCGATCATGGCGTCATCGTTGTGGCGACCGGAGCGCAGGAATACAGGCCCCGTGAATTCCTCTATGGACAGGACCCGGGAGTCATCACACAGAAAGAACTGGAAGAGAGGATTGCTCTTCGTCCGGCATCGCTCAAAGGCGCTAAACATGTGGTCATGATCCAGTGCGTGGGATCAAGGAATGAAGAAAGGCCCTATTGCAGCAGAATCTGTTGCTCCGATGCCATTAAAAATGCTTTGAAAATTAAAGCGGCCTCACCGGAGAGCAATGTCTATATCCTCTACCGCGACATCCGGACTTACGGGTTTAAAGAGGATTATTATGAAAAGGCAAGGGAGATGGGAGTCCTTTTCATCCGATACGATCCGGAAAGCGAACCGAAGGTCGAGAAAGGATCGGATGGGCTTCAGGTCATCGTCCATGAGCCGATCCTTCACGATGACCTCTTGATCGAAACCGATCTCCTCGTTTTGAGTCCGGGAGTCATTGCCTCCCGAGAGGAAAATGAGCGCCTCTCCAGAATGTTGAAGGTCCCGCTCAATGCGGATGGATTCTTTCTCGAGGCCCATATGAAACTGAGGCCTGTTGATTTTGCCACGGAGGGAATCTTTCTCGCTGGGCTGGCACACAGTCCCAAGTCGATCGACGAGAGTCTTTCCCAGGCCAACGCCGCAGTGGCACGGGCTCTCACTTATTTAACGAAGAAAGAGCTCGAGACCATTGGGACCATTTCCGAGGTCAATGAGAAGACCTGTATCGGATGCGGTCTCTGCGAAAGCCTCTGCCCCTATCAGGCAATCGAGGTTGTGGTTAAGAGGACTATCGTCGGTGAAAAGGCAGTCGCCCAGGTCAATAAGGTGCTTTGCAAGGGATGCGGGGTCTGCACAGCCTCATGCCGCTCCGGGTCCATCGACCTGAAGGGCTTCAGCACCGAGGAGGTCTTTACCCAGATCACCCGGCTGGCTATGGGATAAATCAATTAACTCCCCCCCTCCCCCTCTTATCTAAGAGGGGGATATTCCTCCCCTTTAAATAAAGGCTGAGGGGAAGTAGGGATGATGATTGAAATCATTTTAAAATGCCCCTCTCCCCTGGGAGACTGTGTCGTAATGTCATTGCGAGGGAGTGAAACGACCGAAGCAATCTCATAACGTATTGATAATCCGGAGATTGCCACGCTCCCTCCGGTCACTCGCAATGACGAAAAGGCGATTGCGACACAGCCTCTGGTGGGAGAGGGAAAGGGTGAGGGGGATATTCCTCCCCTTAAGATAAGTCGATTAGACCCGACCACAGGGGGAGGATAGGAGGGGTTATTAATAAAAATGCATTTAATGATTTGTCATTTCCAAATTCGAGATTCCGAAACAAGTTCGGAATGACACACTTTTTTTGTCATGCTGAACTCGTTTCAGCATCTGATTTAATGCGTTGTATTGGTGATTGGAATTTGAGAGATGAGGTTTAAGTAAGTGGAGAACGAATCCATAACAACCTGGGAACCCAAAATTCTGGCTTTTCTCTGCAACTGGTGCTCTTATGCCGGAGCCGACCTTGCTGGAACATCGCGGATTCAATACCCTCCGAACATCCGGGTGATCCGTGTGCCCTGCTCCGGTAGGATCAACCCACTCTTTATCCTGAAGGCTCTTCAGAGTGGAATGGACGGAGTCCTGGTTTCAGGCTGTCACCCCGGCGACTGCCATTACCTCTCCGGCAACTATGTCGGAAGAAGAAAGTCTGCCACCCTGAAACAATTTCTTGAATACCTGGGTGTGGAAAAGAGCCGGGTTCAGTTCTCCTGGGTCTCCGCAGCAGAAGGCGTGAAGTTCTCACAGGTCATCCAGGAAGTGACAGAGGATGTGAGAAAATTAGGACCGCTGAAGAATTTTGTTAAAAGATAGGGTTCATGTGGCCCTGGGTTCAAGGGTTCCAGTGAAATGCGACAAAACTTGAACCCTCGAACCCTTGAATCCTTGACACCTTAAAACCATGATTCAGCAGAAACTTAGAGAAAAAGCAAAAGAGCTTCTATCCAGCAAGACCGTGGATCTTATCATCGGGTATGGAAGCTGGACCCTTCCACTCAGGACAACCCCTGTCTTTATCAGGGCACCCGAGGGAGTTGAAAGCCTGGTCTGGAACTCCTTCTGCGAAAACAACCTGACCACATACCTTCATAAATTCAGCCGCCTTAAAGTCGGGGTCGTTGTGAAAGGCTGTGATGCACGATCTGTGACGGCCTTAGGTCTCGAGAAGAGATTCCCGAATCATAGACCTCTTCTCATCGGGATTCCCTGCCAAAGAATGGTGGACCGGAAAAAGGTGAAGAAAGCTGTAAAGGGAGAGATTCTTCAGGCGGTTGAACAGGGAGAGCTGCTTCTGGTCAAGGGAGAAGATTTTAATGTTACCCTCAAGCGGGAGGACTTTCTCTATTCTGTCTGCCAGGTCTGTACCCATCGAACACCGCTCCACGCTGATGTTCTGATCGGTGATCCGGTGGAAGAATCTCCTCTCGTCGATCTTCATCCAGATGTCAAAGCATTGGAAGGAAAGTCTCCTGAAGAACGATGGGAGTTCTTTCAGAAAGAAATCAGTCGCTGTATCCGATGCTATGCCTGCCGGGAAGCTTGTCCCATGTGTTATTGCTCGGAGTGTTTTGTGGACAGCTCTCGCCCGCGGTGGATCGAAAAGAGCCTCTCCCCTTCGGACCTGGCCTTCTATCATATTGTCAGGGCCTACCACCAGACTGGGAGATGCACGGGTTGTGGCGCCTGCGAGCGAGCCTGCCCCATGGATATTCGGCTCACCCATCTGACACAGAAATTAAACCAGGAGGTCAAGGGCCTCTATGGGTTTGAAACGGGAATCCAACCTGAAACCCTTCCTCCTCTCTCAACGTTCAATCCGGAGGATGAACAGGAATTTATCAAATGAAGTTCAAACTGGATAAAAAGGACTTTGAAAACTTTCTAAAAGATCTGATGGAGACCTACGATCTATTCGCCCCTGTCCAGCTCACCGAAGGGGTCTCTGTTTTTAAAAAGATCGACAAACCTGAAGAGGTCAACCTGACCCAACTGGTTCCTCAAAAATCTGCAAAGGAGGTCTTCTTCCCCCAATCCGAAACGATGTTCCGCTATGAGATGTCGGAGAACCAGAGTCCGATCGTTTCCGAACAAAAAATTGGAAGAGAAAGGGTTCTCCTGGGAGCCCGGCCCTGCGACATTGAAGCAATCTTTATCGTCGAAAAGGTTTTCATCGGTGAAGATTACACGGACGTCTATTTTCTTGAAAAGAGGAAGAAGACGACCATCATCACCCTCGCATGCAACCATCCTCTCACCACCTGCTTCTGTTCTTCAACTGGAGGCGGACCTTTTCGAAAGGATGGTTCGGATCTGTTTATGATTGATTTAGGCGAATCCTACCTGGTTGAGCTACTCACCGAAAAGGGTCTGGCTTTTTCAAAGAACAGGTTCTTTAAAGAGGCCGGTTCAAAGGAAATCCGTTTGGTCAAAGAACTTGAAGAGAAGGCTGCCAAGAAAACAGATAGCTCGATCCCCGTGGAGGGAATAGAGAAACGATTGGACCTGATGGTCGAAAGTCCGTTCTGGGACAGGATCCACGAGAAGTGTATCGGTTGTGGCACATGCACCTTTCTCTGCCCGACCTGCCACTGCTTTGACATCACGGATGAAGCCACCAATCAAAAAGGAGAGCGCGTCAGGAATTGGGACTCCTGCCTCTTCCCGATCTATTCGCTTGAGACCTCCGGTCATAATCCTCGACCCACAGGCCGGGAACGAACCCGACAGAGGTTGATGCACAAATTCAACTATTACCCGAAGAACTTCGGCAGGGTGGCGTGTGTGGGTTGCGGTAGATGTATTCTCTACTGCCCGGTTCAATTTGATGTCCGCGAGGCGATTCTTTACACCTCTTCACGGAGGACCGAGGGACGAAAAGGAAAGTTTAAATAATAGACCAATGAAGAATCCCTATCTTCCCATTCCAATGATTCTTAAAAAAGCCCGGATCGAAACGTCTGACCGGATGCTCCGCACCCTTGAATTGACGTTCCGCCATCCGGAGGATGAAGAAAAGTTTCGATATGTCCCGGGACAGTTCTGTGAACTCTCTGCTCTGGGCAAAGGCGAAGCCCCTTTTGGAATTGCTTCCTCCCCGACGGAAAAGGGCTCTTTGAAATTTACGATCAATAAAGCCGGCCTTGTCACCACTGAACTCCACCGTCTTGAAGAAGGCTCTGAGATCGGCATCCGCGGCCCACTGGGCAATGGATATCCGATTGATCTCTTTCAAGGCAAGAACCTGGTGATCATCGGCGGAGGATTCGCCTTCACGACCCTGAGATCGCTCATCGCCTATTTTCTCCATCCGGAAAACCGGGCAAGGATAAAAGGAATCACAGTCATCTACGGAGCCAGAATGCCCGGGCTCCTGCTCTACAAAGAAGAACTGCTTGAATGGGAGAAACGAGATGATTTAAGGTTGGTGACGACGGTCGATTGGGGAGATAAGGATTGGAAGGGAAAGGTGGGACTTGTTCCTAATGTTCTCGAAGAAGCCGCTCCCTCCGCAGAAGAGACCTATGCCGTGATTTGCGGACCTCCGGTGATGATCAAATTCACCTTTCCCAAATTGATGGCCCTACGGTTTCCCAATGAAAGAATCTTCACCTCATTGGAGAAAAGGATGAAATGCGGCATCGGAAAATGTGGCCGTTGTAACATCGGCCATCTCTATGTCTGTAAGGATGGCCCAGTCTTCAGCTATGGTCAGTTAGAAAAATTACCGAAAGATTATTGAAATCATATAATTTCGAAATACGAAATCCGAAGCACGAAACAAATTCAAATTTTGAATGTTTGAATATCCAAAACTCTTCTGAACATTTATATTTTGGTCATTCGGATTTGTTTCGAATTTCGAGTTTCGATATTCGTGCTTAATATTTATGAAAATAGGAGGAACCATGGACTACATTAAAGAATTGATCAAGATCGTAGGGGAGAAGAATGTCAAGACCGATCAAATCGAACGGCTATGCCATTCCAGAGACATGTCGGTCCACGAGGGTATTCCCGATGCGATTGTCTTTGCCAAGACCACAGAGGAAGTCTCAAAAATATTAAAGCTGGCTAATGACAATAGCATCAAGGTCATCCCCAGGGGCTCTGGCACGAGCACCACAGGAGCCGTGCTCCCCTGTTTTGGAGGGATCATCCTCGATGTGAGCCACATGAATAAGATCAAAGAGATTCAGAAAAAGGATGGTTATGTCATCGTGGAACCCGGGGTGATCTGCCAGCATTTGAACAATGCCCTTGCCCCAACCCACTTCTTTCCTCCGGATCCTGGAAGCGCCGCCATTGCCTCCATCGGTGGAATGGTCTCCACCAATGCCAGCGGCAACCGGGCAGTCAAATACGGCGCAACCAAAGATTACCTCATGGGGCTGGAGGTCGTCCTGGCAGATGGAAGGGTGATGAAAACTGGGTCGCTCGTTCCAAAAACATCTTCAGGGTATGATCTTGCCCATCTCTTCTGCCGTGCAGAGGGAACCCTCGGTGTGATTACAGAAGTGACGGTCATGGTTCTACCCATGCCTGAATATATCGCCTTTGCTCAGGCCTGGTTCCCCTCGGTTGAAGATGCGGGAAAAGCCGCTGAAGAGATTATTACCTCTGGAGTCCCCCTCTCCTCTTGCGAAATTCTGGACAGACTCTCCATTGATGTAGTCAATAAAGCCATGGGCCTCAACATCCCTGACAACGTGGAATGCATCCTTTTTATGGAGATCGATGGAAACAAGCAGGCAGTAAAAGAGAACATTGAGAAGATCAATCGCATCTCAAAGGAATGTAATGGCCTGGGCAACCAGTGGGATGATGACCCTGCTAAGCGTTTAAAGATGTGGGCAGGTCGCCAGGGTCTGGTCCCTTCCCTCTCGAAGGTGAGAAGAGGAGCGAAGCTGATTCCCTTTGTGGAAGATTTTGGCGTACCCATGTCCAAAATCCCGGAAACGATACGCGAGTTACAGAAGATTCGTGATAAATACGACTTCCCCATTCCCATCTTCGGCCATATCGGTGATGGAAACCTTCACGCCACCCTTATCATTGATGGCCGAAACAAGAAGGAATGGGAAAAAGTAAAACCGATTGCCCAGGAGTTTATTGACTTGACTTTAAAGTTTAAAGGAACGTTAACCGCGGAGCATGGAATCGGCGTGGCCAAAGCGTCCTTTATTCATAAAGAGCTGGGATTAAGTCATGAGGTGATGAAAACGATCAAGAAAGCGCTCGACCCCAAGAATATCCTCAATCCGGGCAAAATGGGATTGGATGATAGCGTCAAAGATATTTTCGATCCATTCACGTACGAGGCTTTTATAGAAACTCCGGACCAGATCAAAAGCTTCGGTCAGGCAGTCGACAATGAAATCTTCGCCTGTATCAACTGCGGGTTCTGCCGGGCGGGCTGTACGGTTTTTTCCCGTACCGGTCTGGAATCGGAGAATGCCCGTGGTCGGGTCATTCAGGCTTACTATATGATGAAAGGCCTGTTAGAGCCTTCCAAGGAAGTGGCTGACAAATTTTACCTCTGCACGACCTGCTTGAACTGTAAATCGACCTGCCCTGCGGGCGTAGTTGTCTCTGACATTGTAGAAGCAGGACGGAGGAAACTGGTTGAAGCGGGATTTCTTCCTGAAATCCATAAGACCCTGATGGAGAATCTCAAAGCAACCGGAAACCCCTTCGGGGAACCCCGAGAAAAACGGACCGATGTCTATCCGTCAACTTTTCAACCCAAGAAGGGCCCAGTGGATACCCTCTTCTTTCCTGGTTGCGTCGCCTCCTATCAGGATATCAACCTTGTACCCATTCTCATGAATATTTTTGACAAAGCCGGAGTTTCATATACTGCCCTTGGAAAGGATGAAAATTGCTGCGGTTATCTCTCCTACCTTGTAGGGACGGAAGAATTTAAGGAAGTGGGAAAGAAGAATGTTGAAGCCATCTCGAAGGTTCAGCCCAAGCAGATTGTCACCACCTGTGCAGGTTGCTATAAAACCTTGAAAGAGCTTTACCCCAAGCACCTCTCCTTCAACACACCGGTGATCAATGCAATCGATTACCTTGATCAGTTGATTCAGGAAGGAAAATTAAAACTCAAAGGAGTGGAAGCCACGAAGGTTGCCTATCATGACCCTTGCGATCTGGGGCGCCATCTCAACATCTTCGAACCTCCGAGAGAATTGATCAAAAAAATTCCAGGAGCCACGTTGATTGAATTTAAAAACAATCGCTTGCTTGCCAAATGCTGCGGAGGTGGAGGAGGCATGAAAGCCTTCAACACCGAACTCTCGGGCGAGATCGCCTACCAACGCATGCTTGAAGCTCTCGAAGTGGGCGCGGAAATGGTTGTTTCCGCCTGCCCTGCCTGCAAAGCCAATCTTCAGCTCGCCGCCGCAAGGCTCCGGAAAGAAAAAAAGGGCAAGATCAAAGTGATGGACATCACAGAACTGGTGTCCGAAGCGCTGGCCTGAAAGAAGGGGATTAGGTTATCAGGAAATCAGGTCGGAATCGACTCGTACCGAGAGGCAGAGTATCAGAGGATCAGAATATCAGGAAAACAGAAGACTAACATTGTTTAACCTGATACCCGGATATCCTGATATGACCTGACCAGCCTTTGAGTTGACAGACAGTGTCAAGATGATCTTTATCGCAAACATCAACTATTTATCCGGAAAGTGAGCCGACCTCCAATCTTGATGATTACTGAAAGAAAGGAAGCATAACGGGGAGTTGAGCCGCCGAGGTACGAGGTCGACTCGAACGTCTTGAGCGATTCCTTTGTTCTATGTCCTTCATGTTACGGTTTCATAAGCCCTGCCTATCACCATTCACAGAGTTATTTACCTATTTACGGTCGTCCCTCACGTCACCCCGAAATTCTCTTACTCACCGGTCTACCTTGAAGATTCGTATAGCGTTGTCTTCGGCAAACGCGGCTGCAGTTTGCGGTTTAAGTTGTGCAAGGAGCTCGCGGAAGCGTTGAATTCGGCGACCGTAGTTTTTTTGATTCATGCCGGGGGCGTGTGCCACGTCAGTACCGATCATGAATCGGTCCGGGAATGCCTCGTATATCTCACGCATCTCTGGAAAAATCACCCCGTTCTGCTCTATCAGTGCGTTGTACGCTTCCATCCGTGGCCAGCCGGTTCCGTAACCTGTCTCCCCCACATTGGTCATACTGGAAAGATCACAAAAAAGGTTTGAGTGATTTGTTAGCATGGTCCGGATGACGGGCGCCTTGCTGCGACCGCAGCTGTGAGCCCAAATGTAGCGGACCCGGGGATTCTCTTGAAGAAGGCGGGTGAAGTCCTTAACAAACCCCGGTTCTCCCTCCATGTGCAGGACGATAGGTACATCAAAGCGGGCGGCGATCTGGCTCAGGCGCAGCATGAAAGGGGAGTAAATCGGGTTCTCCATTTCCGCGTGCTTTCCTGATGAATAGGCATAGTGTCTCACAATGACCTCGCCAATACCGCGAAAGCGACCCGTGGCAAGCGATACTTCAGTTTCTTTCAGTAGTGCGTTGACGGCCGCATCGGGATTGCGCCATTTGTGTTCACCTGTGAGTTCCGTGCGCTGCATCCCGACGAGCGGAAGAAACCGACCAGGGTATTTATCAGATAGTTTGAGCGCTAAATCATCATTCCCAGGAAGATCTTTTGAGCCCGATGGGCCAGGGTAGCCGCGCGCCATGATGATCTGCCGAGAAACGTTATTCCGATCCATGACACTGACCATAGTTTCCCAGTCGAATGACTCGCCGACGTGACTGTGTGCGTCAAGTATTGGCCCCTTATAGATCTCGGCTGCCGCGCCCACGCCAGGCATCAAGAACACGGAAAGAATCACAACGATGACTTGTACCAAGTTCCCTTTATAAGTTCTCATAGGAATAGGATCCTCCTTTTCTTATTGAATTACATTGAGGCCTATACTCCAACGGTTATTCTGCTACAATTTGTTAATTGTAAGAATCCTACCCATTCAACTACTTTTTGTCAATTGGAATCAATGGATGTAACGAGCTTATCTTATGGGAACTGTCAATTGCCGTCCAATGGTTATCACAATTTGGGAATTTCCGGCTGCGAATAATTTGTCAAAAATAGGATGTTATATTGAATGTAGGTACTTCCTAAGGTCTATTATTCTGAGCATTCATCATTGAGGATTTCCGTTTGAAACATTGGATAGATAAGGTCTGTGCGGGTATGCGCGCTTCAAGAAGTAGTCATCGGCCTAATTGATAATGTCTGTATAATCAAATCCTGACTTTTACGCCTGATAACCCTGCCTACCGGCAGGCAGGTATAACCTGATCACCTGATATCCTGATAGCCGCTAATCAGTGTTTCGGATTTACGGTTTTAAGAAGTAATCCTTCCAGATCTCTTCGGTCTGTCCGACCCATTCCCTGAACTCGTAAAGCAGGGAGATTCCATCAAGATATTCTCCAAGGGGACGGGCAGTCGGAATCTCTGTAAATCTCCGACAGGTTTTTCTCAGGGCAGGCCTCAATTTATCACATCCGTAGGCTTGCGCTAAATTTTCATCAAGGGGAAGGTTTAAATGGGGGGTTTCAGCATGGTCATAGAACCTTCTGTGAGTACAGCGAAGGCATCTATGTTTTCTTAACTCAATTGCCCGATCGATCTCCTGATCCACCGCCTGTTGAATCATCCTTTTGAGAAGGGATGCTCTCTCCTTATAACCCATGGTTCGGGTCAACCGGATGATCTCCCTCTTCGTTTCTTCAAGCGTTTGGGAGATGCCATTCCTCACAATATCCGGAACCGAACCCTGATGCATCTGTAACAACCGGACCTCCTGGATGACCAGTGTTTTGACCCCAAACCGAAGAACCTTTCTCAATTCCTTATCGACCGGCATAAAATATTATCCCACAAGGCGATTACATAATGGGAGTTTATTCAATCATGGCAATGGTTGCCTCTGCTTCCACCTCCTGTCCGGCTGAGACGCACACTTCTTTGATCACCCCGGTAACCGGAGCAACAATGGGCATCTCCATCTTCATGGCTTCGAGCACTGCTACCTGATCATCTTCTTTGATCTGATCCCCTACCTTGACCGAAACAGAAACAATCTTTCCAACCATAGGTACTGTAACGGGTGTTGCCATAGGTACCTCCTCATCCTCGCGAATTAAAGAATTGTGTTGTGATTCATAGTAAACACATCAAGATGTGTTCCGAATCACATGAAATGTTGAAATTTAACCTTAACCCACCCTCATTTGTCAAGGTATTTTTTGAGAGAGCTCTAAAAATGGCCCTTGCTCTCTCCAAAAAAAATTTGACATCAAGAAGATATTGTAATACCTTATGTGAAAAATTTAACAGCAGCGTAATTGCTGTACTTATCTGTAGTTCATTCAATAGGAGGAATGTATGGAGATTAAAAAAATTGGCGTATTGGGGGCAGGTTCAATGGGAAATGGGATTGCTCAGGTAGCAGCCCAGGCAGGCTATCAGGTGGTGATGAGGGATATCGAAGACCGTTTCGTAGAGAACGGCCTTAAAGCCATTGATAAGTTTCTTGCCAAAAGCGTCGAAAAAGGGAAGATGACCGAAGACCAGAAGAAAGGAATTCTTTCCAAAATCAAAGGGACGACCCGAGTGGAGGATTTAAAGGATGTTGATTTCGTCATCGAGGCTGTCTTCGAAGATCTGGAATTGAAAAGGAACGTATTTAAGGCGCTCGATGAAGTCACCAGGCCGGATATCATCCTGACGACGAACACCTCTTCGATGTCTGTGACAGAAATCGCAATGGCGACAAAGAGGCCTGAAAAAGTGGCAGGGATGCATTTCTTCAATCCAGCCCCTCTGATGAAACTTGTTGAAGTGATCAGGGGTTATCATTCGAATGATGAGACCGTCCAGATCGTCATGGAGATGTCAAGGAAGATGGGAAAGGAACCCGTTGAAGTGAAGAAGGACACTCCGGGATTTATCGTCAACCGGCTCATGATTCCCCATCTTGTGGAAGCCATCCGCATGTTCGAAGAAGGGGTTGCCTCGATTGAGGACATTGATAAGGCCGTCAAACTCGGACTCAACTATCCCATGGGGCCCTTCGAATTGATGGACCTCACGGGTGTTGACATTGCTCATCATGTAACCGAATATCTTTATAAGGAATTGCCTAAAGAGGGCAAATGGTCAATCCCTCCCCTGTTGAGATCCATGATCCGCGCTGGAAGACTCGGAAGGAAGACAAAGGGAGGCTGGTATAAATATTAAAAATACGTGCCTGTGACCGTGTTTCGTGTCTGTAAAAAATAGACGACAGTCCAGCGATCTGTTATTATGAATAACGGACACGGATGTCGGACACGGACACGCAATAAAAGGAGGAAAGATCATGACCAGATTAAACAAAGCTTATATTCCATTCCGGGGTTATTACTCTTCCCCATTCTGCCGCTGGCAGGGAAGCCTGGCCAATGAAAATGCCATCACATTGGCAGCAACGACAGCTAACCGGTGGTTTAAAAAGAGAAAACTGGATCCCACGATTATTGACTATCTCTACTATGGAATCACCATCGCCCAGCACCGCATGTTCTACAGCCACACCTGGTCAGCCGCCATGCTCGTCGAAGGCGCTAAGGATGTGCCGGCTCTCATGATCAATCAGGCCTGCACCACATCAACGACCGCCATCTATCTTGCGGCCCAGAACATCGAACTGGGGGGTTACGAGACCGGATATGCCCTCCTGGCTGATCGTTGTTCCAACGGTCCCCATACGGTCTGGCCAAACCCACCCGGCCCCGGCGGAGAGGTTATTTCCGAAAACTGGATGATGGACAACTTCAATCGAGACCCCTGGGCGGGTTTCAAAATGATTCAGACTGCCGAAAACGTGGCGAAACAGATTGGAGTCACTAAAGAGGAGTGCGACCGGGTGACCTTGAGAAGATACCAGCAATATAATGATTCGCTCGCAAATGATCGGGCTTTTCAGAAGAGATATATGTTTCCTGTGGAAGTAAAAGTTGGGAAAAAAGATGTGAAACTCGTTGAAGAAGATGAAGGGATCACTCCAACGACAGCAGAAGGACTGGCCAAACTGGCCCCGGTAGAACCCGGAGGGGTCCTTAGTTTCGGTGCACAGACTCATCCTGCGGATGGGAATTGCGGTTTCATCGTCACCACACGGGAGAAAGCGAAAGCATGGAGCGGGGACCCAAAGATTGAAATTCAGATCCTCTCCTATGGTTTTGCAAGAGCGAAAAAAGGCTATATGGCAGCAGCGCCTGTCCCTGCCGCGGAAATGGCCCTCAGGGATGCGGGCTTAACTGTAAAAGACCTCAAAGCCGTAAAGACGCACAGCCCCTTTGTGGTCAACGACATCTACATGGCCAAAACAATGGGATTGGACGTAAACTGGATGAATAATTACGGAAACTCCATGGTCTACGGCCATCCTCAGGGGCCAACCGCAGGACGATTGATTGCCGAATTGATCGAAGAGATCGTTATGCTCGGCGGAGGATATGGTCTGTGGGCCGGATGCGCGGCAGGAGATACAGGAGCCGCCATGACCTTTAAGATTGGATGAGAAAAAGATCGTCTTAACAATGACCGGTGGATAAATGGGATTTTTTCCATCAAAAATTAAGCTATCTCTTATCTCTGCCATCCTGATGATCCACCTTCCTCTTTCTGCTTTCGGGGCAGCCATTACCGATATTCGGTTCTGGTCTGCCCCGGACCACACCCGTGTCGTTTTAGATTCAACAGCCCCTATTCAATATCAAAGCTCACCCCAGGAAGACCCAGCTCAATACAAGATTGAATTAACCGGCATCACCTCTTTTCCAAAAAAGAAGGAAATTGAAGTCAAAGACAAATATCTCCTTAAAATCAGTTTGATCGATCTCGGAAAGGGAAAAGTGCAACTGGTTCTCTATCAAAAGACCTCTCTCCAGGCAAATATCTTTGCCCTGAAACCCGACCTTGGTAAAACCCACCGCCTCGTCATCGATCTCATCGATGTAGGACAGGAAAAAAAGGAACAGGAAGAAAGGGAAAAGCAGAAGGAGATCAGGCAGAAAGGGACAAAGATCGTCGTGATTGATCCTGGTCACGGCGGAGAAGACCCGGGAGCCGTGGGGCCCCGAAAAACCTTTGAGAAAGATGTTGTATTAAAAGTTGGAGAGAAAGTCGTTCATCTGATCAATCAACAGAAGGAGATGAAGGCTTTTCTGACACGCAAAGGGGATTATTTCATTCCACTTGAGGAGAGGGTGAGGATCGCGAGGGAATATGGGGCCGATCTTTTCATCAGCCTGCACGCCGATGGAAGTTTTAATCCGCAGGTTAGAGGGTCTTCTGTATATTGTCTTTCCCTTACCGGCGCCTCGGACCAAGCAGCGAAACTCCTGGCCGACAAAGAGAATATGTCCAACATCCTGGGAGGCGCTTTTCTGAGGCCCGCTTCCCTGAGCAAAGACCCGAATCTGAACCAGATTCTGCTCGATCTCATGCAGAATAATTCAATGAAAGAGAGTTTTCGATTTGCAGAATTGGTTCTGAATGAGACAAAAGAAACCCATCCGCTTAAGTTCTCCACCTACCGGCAGGCTAATTTCATGGTGCTCAGAGCTCCGGATATCCCCTCGGTGCTGGTAGAGCTGGCCTTCATCACCAATAAAGAGGACGAACACCTCCTAAGCCAGAGTGTATTTCAGGAGAAAATGGCCAAGAATCTTGTTAACGCCATCCTCAAATATTTTAAGTAACCCCGATGGCAATGAACAGGTTGACAAATTCGTTCATTCCGTTTATATAAAATTAGCCACGAAGGTTCGGCCCCATTGAAAGTGGGGTAAGCAGTGGCTTTTTTTATTGGTTCACCCCGTTAGAAAGTTTTATCCCTTCTAACGGTTAAACCCAAACAGGGCATTAAATCCTGTGTCCGCTAAGAAAAGAAATAATATCATCCCTGCCGAAAGTAACGGGGCTTTCTAACGGGGTAAAGATGGAAAAGAAAAAAACAATCGCAGTGATTGATGGGCAGGGCGGTGGAATCGGAGGCTTGGTCATCAAACATCTTCGGGAAGCCTTCGGAGAGGATCTGGAGATTCTTGGTTTGGGCACGAATGCCATGGCCACAGGAGCCATGCTCAAGGCAGGAGCCAATAGGGGAGCGACCGGGGAAAATGCCATCGTCCAGACGGTGAAGAAGGTGGATATCATTGTCGGGGCAACCGCCATTGTCCTTGCCAATTCAATGATGGGGGAATTAACGCCGAAAATGGCAGAAGCCATTTCTTCCTCTTCTGCCCTGAAATACCTTATTCCCTTAAAGATGCCGGAAGTGGAAATGATCGGGGTTTCGAAGGAACCCCTGCCCCATCTCGTCGAACAGCTCATCAAAAGGATTCAGGAGATTATTATATCCTGAAACAATGGTCATAACGGACACGTGACACGGGCACGGTCACGTTTGTTTAACGTAGGAGGAACCCATGTGTGAGGCAAATGCGTACTTGTTGAAAGAAGGAAAGGAAGAACTCATCCTTGAGGATATCTCCGTCCTTCGCCCCGAGAAGGAGGAACTCTACCTCCAGAATATTTTTGGAGAACAGAAAAGGGTCAAAGCGCGAATCAGGGAGATGAATCTCCTCGACCACCGAATTGTTTTGGAAGAAGTTTAAATCCAGAACCCTACAATCGTAGGGAACGGTTTAAAACCGTTCCCTACCTGAAATCCGATATTGCATTGAGGCCACGAAGGCCAAACTCTCGCAGAAGCGAAAGAAATCCTTCGTGGCCTTTTTATTTACAAGGAATGATCCTCCAGATTCAGAAGAAAGGAGGGATTATGGATTCTATTAAAAAAGGTTTATTTGAAATTGTTGTTCTCATGATGTGTATTTTCCTTGTTTCAAGTAATGCCTTTGCTGCCCGGCCCCTTACAACAGACGATGCTGGCACCGTGGAAAAGGGGAAATTTCAGGTGGAGGGGGGTTTTGATTTTACCCGTCAAGACAATCACGACAAGGAATACTTTCCTTCCTTGACGTTGACTTACGGTCTGTTCGAAAGAATGGATATCGGAATTGGAAGCGGGTACCTATTCCTCCATCCTGTTGAAGGAAAAAAAGTGAATGGATTGAGTGATGCGCCGTTGAAGGTTAAATATCGTTTTTTCGACCAAAAGGATTGGATACCGTCGTTTGCCGTTTCCGGCACGCTAGTCACACCTACCGCAAGTAAATCGAAGGGATTAGGATCAGGAAGGGCGGATTTTAACCTCAACACCATCTTCGCATGGAATCTTAGCCAGAGATGGCAGCTTTATACCAATCTTGGATATACCTTTATCGGAGAACATCGGGTTAAAAACGAATTCAACTATTCTGCCGCAGGACAGTTTGTCCTAACAGACCAATGGACTCTGGTAGGAGAAATCTTTGGAGTGAATAACTTCAATGGCCACAAGCGCGATGATCCCATCTCAGGCCTTTTGGGAATCCAACACTGTTTAATAAGCGATAAGCTTATCTTAGATGCTGGGGTGGAGATTGGGATGAACAAGGCTGCCCCTGATTTTCGATTGACAGTTGGGGTGACATTTTTCTTCAAGCCGTGACCTTTCAAGCATCCTATGCCCCTCTTTGAAGAGAGGGGCAAATTGCTTTTTACTTAATGTAAGGAGGAATGACCATGCACATGTCAGATGCTTTGTTATCTCCGGCAGTGGGTGCAACCGTCTGGGCGGGAACATTAGGAACAATTGCTTACTGCTCGAAAAAAATTAAAGAGAATCTCGATGAAAAGATGATTCCCATGATGGGTGTGATTGGAGCGTTCATCTTCGCGGCTCAAATGGTCAACTTTACGATACCAGGGACCGGATCAAGTGGACACCTCGGGGGAGGAATGATCCTTGCAATCCTTCTTGGTCCCCATGCCGCCTTTATCGTCATGGCATCGGTCCTGACGATACAGGCTCTTTTCTTTGCAGACGGGGGGTTATTAGCCTTGGGATGTAATATATGGAATCTGGGCTTCTATCCTTGTTTCATTGGATACCCGCTGATCTATAAGCCGATTGTTCAGAAAGGGATGAGTTCAAAAAAGATTCTGATGGCTTCTCTGTTCGCCGTATTTGTGGGACTTCAGTTAGGTGCCTTTTCTGTGGTTCTGGAAACACTTCTTTCTGGGAGGAGTGAACTTCCATTTGGGACTTTTGTTTTGCTGATGCAGCCCATTCATCTTGCCATAGGGGTTGTGGAAGGTTTCATTACCGCGGGTGTCATCAATTTTGTAAAAACCTCGAGGCCTGAACTCCTTGAAAGCATAGCCGAGATAAGGTCTTTGTCTCCAGAAACTAAAATGAAAAAGATCGTGATCGCCTTTCTAGTCATTGCAATTATCACCGGCGGGGCTGTATCATGGTTCGCCTCATCCCATCCTGACGGCCTGGAATGGTCGATTGAAAGAGTTTATGGGAAGCCCGAGTTGCCTGAACATGAGACGGGCATAGCGATGCTACTCAAAACTTTCCAGGAAAAAACAGCCTTTCTTCCTGATTATACCTTCAAGAGGAAAGAGGATATCAAAGAACAGAAGACTTCAGACGGTGAAGCGAACGCATGGCCCAATATTGAGACTGGCACCTCTGTCTCCGGGATTCTTGGATCAGTCATGATGCTCAGTCTTATTGTCCTGATAGGTTTCGGTATTAAAATCATCAGAAAGAAAGAAGCCCATTCATCAAAGGAAACATCCGGCCTGAAGGGGCAAGGACGATCATGAATTTTGACAAAGAATATTTCAATTTGGGCGTTCTGGATACCCTCTCCTACAAGAACACTCTGGTTCATCGCCTCGATCCGCGAACCAAAGTGATCACCACATTTGCGTTTATTGTCACAGTTGTTTCCTTTCCCAAGTACGAAATTGCCGGACTGATACCTTTTCTCCTTTTCCCGGTTGTTATTTTTGCCCTTGGGGATATTCCGGTCTGGTTCATTCTCAAGAAGGTCCTCGTTGTCTCTGTTTTTGCAGTATTCATCGGAATCCTCAATCCATTATTTGATACCCATATCAAGTATCATTTTTTCACGCTTCCTGTTTCGGGTGGTTGGGTTTCGTTCTTTTCGATCCTCTTGAAGTATTTCCTGACAATGTGCTCTGCATTGCTTTTGATCTCAACCACCTCTTTCCCTGGCATCTGCCATGCCCTACGAAAGCTCGGAGTTCCTGAGATTTTTATCTCTCAACTTCTATTTCTCTACCGTTATATCTTTGTCCTCATGGAAGAGACCCTGAGGATGGTCAGGGCAAAGGACTTGAGGTCGTTTGGTAAAAAAGGGCAAGGGATCAGTATATTCATCAACCTTGTTGGAACACTCTTTGTTAAGACGATAGAGCGGGCAGAAAGAATTTATCATGCGATGCTGTCCAGGGGGTTTACTGGAACAATTCATTTTGTTTTAAGAGAAGGTTTTGGAAAAAAGGACTTCGTATTTATATCTGCTACAGGGATAACCCTCTACATGTTTAGGGCATATGATATCGTCGGTCTCATTGGGAGATTGGCGGAAAGGATGTTTAATTAGAGATGACTCATCACATTATCGATTTCAAAGACATTTTTTTTAGATACCCCGATGGAACAGAGGCTCTCAAGGGCGTTTCTTTCAGGATTACTCATGGAGAATCTGTTGGCTTGGTCGGAGCCAATGGGGCGGGTAAATCAACGCTTCTACTACAGATGAATGGCTATATGCTTCCATCGTTGGGCGTCATTAACATCGGAGGCGTGGAACTGACCAAAAAGACCAGACAGGATATAAGGAAAAAAGTTGGAGTTGTTTTTCAAAATCCGGATGATCAACTCTTTATGCCGACGGTTTTTGACGATGTTGCATTTGGCCCTCTCAACCTCGGGATGAGTAACGAAAGGGTTACCGATCGCGTCAATTCCGCACTTCAGACCATAGGGTGCCTTGACTTGGCAACAAAACCACCCCATCACCTTTCCGCCGGCAAAAAACGAGCGGTCTCCATTGCAACCGTATTGGCCATGGAGCCAGATATTCTGGCTATGGATGAACCATCATCCAATCTCGATCCAAAATCCAGGCGCGATCTGATAGGGCTCCTTCAAGAATTTAAACACACCAAAATCATTGCCTCTCACGACCTTGACCTTATCCTGGAAGTCTGTGAGAGATGTCTTGTCATAAAGAACGGAATGATTGTAGCCGACGGCCGTGTTTCAGACATTTTGACAAATCAATTGCTCCTTGAAGAAAACCACCTGGAGTTACCATTATCCCTTCAAAAAAACCGTCTACACTGATTGTTTACTACGATTACGTTCCTTAAGGGCTATAGGGATGGTGTGTGGAACGATAAGGGACTTTCTCTTTGACGGAAGGTTACTTGTAGTTTCTCTCGCCGGCCGGGATTGGAATCTCCATCATGTTCTCACGCGGAGGAAGCACGCAGACGAATTTTTCATTGTAGGCGCAGAGAGGTTGATAGGCCATGTTAAAATCCAAAACAATCTTGTATCCTGGCAGGATCTCGGCATCAATATATCTCCCTCCGTCATACGTCTCTTTTCCATTCGTCTTATCTTTAAAAGGGATGAAGAGAGTATCGCTCAAAATTGACTTGAAAATTTGAAGCGTATGCTCCTTACCGTTCAATTGAAAATGAAATTTCCCGTATCGGACATAGCGTTTATTGACTCCCTTATTGGTCAGAAAGGTTGCATAATAATCCGGGTTGTTGATATGGAGGATAAACCGCTTGACCTCGCCTGAAAAGGCATAATTGGGGTCGAACTTATAGTATTTTAAACCCTTGAAAACCTTCTTCTCTTCTGAGTTGAAAGGGGAGCGCTGGTGGGTTTTAAAGAATTCATCCCTCTCCTTTCGCCATTCCATCACCAATTTTTCCTGATCCGCCTTGAAATCCGCCTTCTTTCCATCTACGGCTATTGATAACCCCGGAAGGAAAGGCAGCATCAGAAAGGTAAAAAACAGAAGTAAGATTTCTTTAGGTTTCATAAATAACTTTTCGATTCCGTAATTATATTAACAAATAGGATTTTCAACCGCAACCCGCTGGAAAGCCTTGTGGTCTTTAATTTTTTGAACCAGCTTCAAAATATCTCCCCTCCCCTTCGAGACTGTGTCACAATGTCATTGCGAGGGAGTGAAACGACCGAAGCAATCTCATAACGTTTTGATAATCCTGAGATTGCCACGCTCCCTCCGGTCGCTCGCAATGACGAAAAGCGGATTATGACACAGCCTCTGAAGGGGGAGGAGGTAAGTTTTTGGATATGTTAATTTGTAAATTCTAAATCTTTTGCTCAGGATTTCAGTTGATTTTCGGTCCTCTTTTATGACACGATGGGCTCAATGAAGAGAAACGAGATCCATGGCTACCTTTATATTCTGATCGGATCGACGCTCTGGGGTGTATCGAGCGTTATTGCAAAAGCCCTCTTTAACATCGGGCTCCCGCCAGCCGAGCTCATCCTTGTCCGCCTGACACTTGCCACCCTCATCCTTCTCATCATTCTCCTCATCTACGACCGGAGAAGGGTCATCATCTCCCCCAAGGACTTATCCTACTTCCTCATCCTGGGAGGTGTGGCGGTAACAGGAATGAATTTTTTTTATTACTTTACGATCAGCAAGATCCATGTCGGACCGGCCATACTCCTTCAGTACCTTCAACCCGTCTGGGTCTCCCTCTATGCCTTTTTCTTCCAGAAGGAACCCATTTCCGGGAAAAAGATCGCCGCCCTGCTCCTTGCTATGGCAGGATGTTATCTGGTCGTGGGTGGCTTTCAAATCGACCTCCTCCGACTGAACAGGGTCGGGATAGTGAGCGGCCTCATTGCTTCCTTCTTTTTCACCTTCTACGCCCTTTATGGAGAAAAGGGGCTAAAAAAATATGACCCATGGACGCTGATTCTTTACGGTTTTGGAATTAGCGCGATCTGTTATATGTTTTTGGTTTCCCCCATGAAGATCATCCAGGGCGGTCATCCCCTCAAGGTATGGATCGCTTTTCTCTATATTGCCATCTTCTCAACCCTGATTCCATTTGGATTCTATTTCAAAGGGATGGAACGGATACGGGCAACCCGGGCAAGCATCACTGCAACCTGGGAGCCTGTCATAGCAGGCTTTGCAGCCTATCTCGTGCTTGGAGAGGTTTTATATCCTTTGCAGTTTTTTGGGGGGATAGCGATGATTGCAGCCATTGTTCTGCTCCAGATAAGCAGAGAAAAAGCGACACCTTCAACGCCTCTGGAAATCAGGCATAATGAATAAAGCCCCCTGCCCACAGGGCGGGGCTTTAAAACCTAAATTCCTAAACCCAAAACCGAGATCCCGAAACAAGTTCGGGATGACAAAAAATACCAGAATTGAACCATATTGTCATGCTGAACTTGTTTCAGCATCTGATTTATTTTTTCTATTTTCAGAAGACGCATCTTTCATCCCTGTCTACAGGACGGGTATTTAGGTGCGATTTTAATAATAAACCTAAACTGAGACTAAGGTTACCAATACTCCATCTCAATCAACCTTTATAAACATTTCTCGATTATAACTGCCCGGATTCACCCCAGGTTTCTAAAAGCTTCTGATACGCTACGTCTTCGTACCTCTCCAGAAAAAATGCGGGAGCATAATGGGGGAGTGTGCTGCCAGTGATGTGATCAGCCAAAAGTTCGCCTGCCCCGCACCCAGCCATCACCCCAAAACCCGACAAGGCACCGATCAAGTAAGCGCCCTCGATTGGCAGTCTTCCAATAAGGGGCCGATTCTCACGGGTTTTCGTATAATAACCTCCATCCACGACGGGTTTGGGAAGTCGATCAAGGTATGCCTGCATGCCAGGAATCATCGTGGTTAATCCACGCAGAACCATTTCAGAATAACGCAGATCCATGCTAAAGGGGAAGACAGGCTGTACCGGGCCCACGTCGTAAGCCCAAAGACCGAGCAGGGTCTCACCTTGAGGGCCTCCCTCCGGTCGCGTATGAACACCCGATGGAAGTCCCTCCAACAACCTTTTCGTCTCATCAGATTCAGCAAACATCTTTCGCTCTTCTTCTGACCAGGGCAAGCATATCGTATCCGTCCAGATCAACATCGGGGCATGGCGAGGCACGATGCCTAAACGGTCATTGAAAGACATCTTCAAATGCAACTCGGAGAAGACCGGAAGTTCAACCCCAACCATATGCCCAACTTCCTTTAGGAATGGTCCGGCTGCATTAATGAAATTAGGTGTTGAGATGTTGTTCTCTGAGTCATTACTTCGTATGCTAACCGCCCGTACTTTGTTACCAACGACTTCTACCCCTTCGACCCTTCCTTGTGAAAATCGAACCCCGCGTTCTTTTGCTCGCTCTAACAGATACATCCCTAACTGTTGGACACTGAACCAACCGCAACGCCGAGCGTGGATCACCGCTACGATCTTCTTGGAAAGATATGGAAAATAATGCTGGATCATCCTTTGATCAAGAATCAAATCGATACCATCAGGCTGATCTTCGAAGGCCGATCCGTGCGAAGGAATGTAAGCGGGACCACCAGGCTGACCGTCATGATAGCGCAGTGGGCCTGCTCCCAACCTAGCCGATTCTTCTGCTGCTCGTTTAAAAAGGGAGACTCGATTAGGGTCGGCGGTCGCATAGACATATCCACGTCTGCTCAGATGAAAATAGTTATTGCTTTCGTGGGCTAAATGTTCCAGAATATCAATGCTCCTGTTCATAAGGCCAACCATGGCGTCCCCGGGCCCTGGCCAAAAATTCCGATAACATTCGGTGGATTTATCACTCGTCAACGAGAGTGGCGCACCTTCATCTACGAGAAGCACCTTCTCGATCCCATATTTCACAGATAGGTGATAGGCCGCAGAAATACCAGCGATTCCTGCACCGCAGATGACAACATCTGCAGTATTCTGTTGCGAAGGCTCTGTCCAAACTTTTCGACCCTGTTTCATCATGAGGTCCTCTTATTAAACATGATTTCCCTGCTGTTTTGTTTATTCTACCACTCAGCCTCTGTTTACTCAAACGAAAGTTGTAATCAACTATAGTGAACGACTTTGAAAAGTAGTCATTGCGAGGAGCGAAGCGACGTGGCAATCTTATGAGATTGCTTCACTTCGTTCGCAATGACACATGATGGATGTCAATTTCTTTAAGTCCTTTAATATATGTAATGACAACTTTTTCTGAAAAATAAGGTCAACTTATGATACATTATATTTATATTGGATAGAAAAAAATCCCCCTCAATCCCCTTTTGCCTGTCTATGACAGGGAAAAGATTACCAAAGGGGATTGTTAATAATTTCTCCCCTTTGGCAAAGGGGAGGTAGAGGGGATTTTCCAAAAATTATGACTCCATTGGTTTACAAGATTCTTGCAGATAGTGTTGTCCTGATCCATTTTCTCTGGATCGTCTTCCTCTTTCTGGGTGGCCTGTGGGGGAGGCGAAACAAAGTTCTAAAAATATTCCATCTCTCCGGCCTCGGTTTTGCTCTCGTCATCCAAATAGTCGACTGGTTCTGTCCCCTCACCCACCTCGAAGTTTGGCTGAGGGGAAAACATCATCCGGATCTCGCCTACGCTGGGTCATTCATCATCCACTATATGGAGAGAATCGTCTATATGGAGATTTCCAGAACAATCGTTCTCCTGTTCACCATCCTGCTCCTATGCTTCAATATCTGGATTTATCTCCGAAAATAGGTAAAAATAGGTCTCATCCACAAAAACAGAGCAAAGTGAGGATCAAAAAATGGCGCAAAAAAATCAAATCATGTTTGAACGATTTCAGAAATTGGTTGCTATCCCGGGAGGAAGCGGATTTGAAGAGAAGGTGATTGAGTTTGTTTCCGAAGAGCTGAAAAAGAGTCTCTCCGATGTCTCCGTCGATCCCATGGGAAATGTGGTTGGAAAGGTCGGAAAAGGATCAAAATCGGTGATGGTCTGCGTTCACACGGATGAGATGTGTTTGCTCGTCAAGTATATCGACCCAAAAGGCTATATCTTCTTCGACCTCAATGGAATGTTCGATGAAAGGGTATTGCTGAGCACCAAGGTCGATATTTGTACTGACAAAGGCATCTATACCGGCGTGGTCGGAGTGAAAAACCGACATTTGATGAGCGCTGAAGATCTGAAACGGCCTATTTCCGTCTCAGAACTCTGGATCGATATTGGAGCGGAGAGTGCAGAAGAAGTGCGATCCTGGGGGATTGAGATCGGCGATCCCATTGTCTATCACCCCCATTTTCAATCTGTCGGAAAGGACACCATCATCAGCAAATCGATCGACAACCGTGCGGGTTGCACTGTTCTCATCGAATTAGCGGAAAGGATGAAAAAGGAGAAACTCGACTATCAGCTATTCCTCGTGGCTGCGGTTCAGGAGGAAGTGGGTTCTAGAGGAGCCAAAGTCGCAGCCCAGGCTCTCAATCCGGATATGGCGATCGTGGTTGACACCGTTCCTGCGGCTGATCCAATCACCCCTCCTCAACTAGCTACGGATGAGTGCGGAAAGGGACCGGTCATCCGCTCTATGGATGTCAACGCCCTTGGACAGGGAACGATCTATTCAAAGAAGATTCGACAACGGCTTATTACGACAGCCGTAAAACATAAAATTCCTCACCAGAAGGATATTTTTAAGACCTGGACAGATGCTTCCACCATCCACACCTCAGGAAAAGGAATCCCCTGCGGTGGAGTCTACATCCCCAGGCGCTACAGCCATTCGCCAGGGGAGCTAATCAAATGGTCTGACGTAGAAAGATCAGCAGATTTACTTTATCTTTTCTTAAAGGGCCTCCGCTCCTCAGACATCGACAACCTGATCCGCAAGGTCTGAACGGATTTCATTTTATGAAAGTCAGCTCTTCTGGTTTTTCCATAGAAAATAATATACCGTTCGCCCTGAGCCTGTCGAATGGTGAACGGTATCCAGTTGTTTCTGAATAACTCCCCTACCCCCTCCAAACCCTCCCCGAAGAACCCCAAAGTCAAATGAACCATTGACTCTTTCTTGAACTTTTCACTTCCCAGAAGTTTAAAAAAGGTGTATATTACAATTTGTATTTACAATGAAAAATCTTACAGACTCGTTAGAATAGAGGGCGATAGATATAATATGAAATGGATAGTTTGAAAAGAGGATTAAAGAGACAGGATGAAGATAGATGGCATTATTTGGCTGAGAGACATTGCCGATAAACTGGAATTTAAGCATAATGTTACTATAGAGGAAGTGGAAGAAACACTGAATAATAAACCTAAATTCCGCTTTGTTGAAAAAGGCCAAAGAAAGGGTGAAGATGTCTATATGGCATTGGGCCGAACTGATTCAGGAAGACATTTATCTGTCCTCTTTATTTACAAGAGGACGAAGGAAACACTTATTTTAAGCGCCAGGGATATGGCAGATAAATAGAGGAAACAATATGGAAAAAAATAAATCAAAAACTTTACCCCGTTCAAACTCTATCAAAGAACTTATAGACCTCTTTGAAACTCATGACATGGGTGATTATTGGGAAGAAATGCCTGAAGCTCATTTTGAGGTTAATATTAAGAAACGAAAGCATTTGGTTGCACTTGAGGAAGATATCGTTGGCAAACTTACTGAAATAGCCAAATCAAAGAAGGTTTCATCGCAGTCACTAATTAATGCATGGTTGAAAGATAAAATACGCAGGTCAACCAAGATTCAAAAAGTTGCCTAACACTTATAATGCCTCCACATTGCTTTTCCCGATAGGAGGTTTAAACCATGAAACTCAATTATTACCCGGAGACCGATTCACTTTATATTGATCTATCTCAGAAAACAAGTATGGAAAGCAAGGAGATCTCTGAAGGTATTGTCCTTGATTATGACGCCGAAGGTCATTTGGTAGGCATCGACATCGACAATGCCAGCAAAAAAGTCCAGCTTAAAGAACTGATTCTCAGCAGGCTTCCATCTAACGTTCATACAGTGGCGGCATAACACGATCCTTCCTCGCTGATAGAGAACAGGTCGAGAATCACCTATCAAATCATTCCAGCAAATGGCTGATAGCCGCCACTTACGTCGTTCGTTATGCCAAATTATTAATCGTTGGATCCTGTGATCATATCAGAGTGAACATTTGTGAACTTTGCACCTCTTTTCCCAAGAGCTCCTTCCTGAAAGAGAGATTTGACAAGTTTGATCACAAGATATAGATTTCAATTAATAATCATTACATCGAAATGGATTAATACACACGAGATTTACCAATGGAAACCGGACGTAATATTACTCACTTACTGTTTATCCTAATTATTTCAGTAACACTTTCTTGTGCTTCCTATCTTCGAACAGGATCAGAGCAAAAACGTGATTTCAGTTTTGTCATACCCTGTGAATGGGCTAATGATGAGGGGACCTGTCTTTTGGGCAAATATAAGGCTGGTCTTACGGTTACTCTGCTTGAAAAGGGACTCTCCAAACCGTGTATTACAAAGTCTGCAAAGAGCGGGGAGTATGAGCGGGAGATCGGAGGGCAATTATTATTTACAAAGGTCGATGTGGTAAATGATTGTGGCTCAACAGATTTATATAGCGTGGCCGTCTTAAGATTTCATGTCTGGGACTATGAAATCCTTTTATTGGAAGAAATCCTTGAAAGGGAACGCATTAAATTCTTGGACACTTTTGTTCGATCTTCAACTGTCTTAGAGAGTCTTCGAAAAAAGGCACAAGGCCTTATTCCAGGAGAAATCAGCGAGATAGAAAATGAATTACCAAAGCTATATCGCTATCCAATCCCTAAAATGGATGTACTTATTGTAGCATATGACGAGTTAGAAGATGGTCATTGTTGCTCAGGACCCAGGGTAATTGTGATCAACAGCATAGTTTATCCATTAACGGGGTGGTGTTCTTATCCGTTCATGAGGATATTCCGTCTGAATGGGAAATATTATCTTGAATCAGGTTCTGCTTGCTGCGGTTGTGGTATTACGATAAAAGAACTTTTCAAGATTGAGCCCACAAGACTCGTTAAGGTTCACAGTGACGGGAGCTTATCAGACTAAAAAAAGTTATTAGTAGCCCGAGGGTGGGCTTTTGCCCGCTGGGATTTTACCTTTTCTCGATATCTGTGATTATAGAAGGAAACCCCCACTGCACTCTTGTTGCAACCTGCCCTTTATGCATGTTTCACCTGATAATCCTTGCACGTCAGAAATATCTCAAGGTGAAGGATAGTAGGTGTTATACGTAACATATTCTGCTTTTTAAATGGTTACTTAGGTCAAATCCTATTCAGGGTCTCTTACCCCTCACTCTATTTCCCTCACGAGTGAAAAGGAAAGGGTGGGAGATTAATACTACCTCAATCCGTCCTCTTTCTTGGCTTCTTCTTTTTTCAGGCCGCCAATGCGTGGATGAGGTCTGCCTGAATCCGTGACTACGATGGCAACGAGGATCTCATCAGACCGTGGGGCATCCGGAACTCTCACGGTCATGGCATCGAAGTGAGTGCGGACAAAGGCCGCATCTTTGTAATGGAGCGGCACATCGATCTCTGTTCCCGGTCCCCCCATCTTTTTAGCTGATGGAATAATGGCTTTTCCACTGCCGACAGCTTCCCTCAATGGCGTACCGAGTTTGGGGTGAAGGATGGCTGCAGCGTGTTCAAGCTCCCCATCTCCCCCGACGATCGCAGCCTTCCCATAACTCTCCGCCTTCGCGGGAGCTATCTTTAACGCCTCAACCGCCTTCTTTCCCAATATCCCACCCAGCGCCTCACCGATGTCGATCAGTTCATCCAATTTCTCTACATACTTCCCTGCAAAGGGATTCTTGATCACGGCTACAGCAGCCGCTTTCCGGGTCGGAGGATCAACCTTCTTTCCCCCTTCCACAACCGTCTCTTCCACAATGGTGACATATTTTCGGACTTCCATTTTTTCATTCCTCCCCATAGTATATTAAATTTCAGATTTTAGATTTCAAATTTTTCCCTTATCCAATTTGCGATAAGAAATTTGCAATTTGAAATCAAATAATTTTCTTTAAACAATGTTCTATTGAATCTGTCCAGACAACTTTTCCTTGTAGAGCGATTAAGGCTCCGTGAATCAATCCTTTCTGTTGGATCGTACATGCCTTTGCAAGACCGTTGTCCAATGCCTCGTCAATTTTTTCCTGGGCCAATCTTCCTACCTTAACAGTGACCCATTCGCCGGTAATATCCGTATTGGGATATATTCTCTCGGCAAGAGTTCTGGAGATATTCGGATCATTCACATTGGTGAAATTTCCGATGACGGTCGCTGCAGCATCGGCAAGGGAGACGTTCTCGGCAAGTACTGTTGCTGCCGAAGCAATGCCTTTGGTGAAACTCCTCCCCCCCAGACCGCTTGTCGCCACTCCCCCTATTCCCATGGTTGAATCGATTGAAATAAGGTAACTAGGTTCTTTTGCAGTGATCTCTGTTTTGACTCCTACTTTGGCCACCTCCCCTTCCCTTATTCGGATAGCAATATCCCCTCCATTGTCCACGATGACCTTTGTCCCACCCCTGCTGAAGATAAAATCAGCAACCATCTCAGAGGTTGTTCCTGCAACCGCAGCAAGAGGCGTTAAATCCGTTTCTCCGACCTGCTGAGTTACTCGAATCATTCTTCGAACAATCTCAGGGTAAATATCTTTTATCTCCAGGGTCAGGCTTTTACTCTTTATAATAGATAGGCATTTCGACAGATCGTCGAGCAAACCCATGGCAAAATGAGCCCCCTCTTCCGCTAATTTTGGAAGAGGCTCTCCATGTTCAGAGACAGAGATGAACATCCGCATTGGACCATAGTCCAGAAGGATGGTTCCATTGGGCAAGGTTTGGATAAAGTTGCTATTTTGCAACCTCTGTACCGCTTTCGTTGTCATCAATTAAATTCCAATAACCAAATCCCAAATTACAAATAATTACCAATTACCCAATGATCGAATTTCAAAACAAATCTGTTTGGGACATTTGAAATTGGAATTTGGATATTGTTTGGGATTTGGTGCTTGAAAATTGGTGCTTCTTTCTATCTCTGCAACACTTCTTCCAATTTCCGAATTGCCTCTTTATGTCCTCCTATCTCCTGATACTCTTCCAATCTCATCGTATATTCGAGAGGGACAACCGTCGCAGGGGTGGGGACATAAGTGAATGCCCTCACCATCACCTTCTCCACGTCAACCAGGAAAGTGATTCCGCCTCCGGGTAGAATATAGGTCGGCGCTCCTCCCACGGTCAGCCTCGCCCGATTCTGATGAATGGCTTGATTCAATCTCACTGGAATTTTTGTCACTCCTGCCCTGGCGCTTCCACCTGCACCACCCACATAGATAGCCGAAACCCTCGACGGCTGGCAGTTAGAAGCCATCATATCGATTGCCCTTTTTGCTGTGGGCGTTAAATCCACATGAACAAATTTACCTTTCTCATTTAGACGAAACATCGCTGCCCGTTCTGCGGTTGTCTCTGTGATGAGGACGGTCATGCCGGGTTTTGAGATCTTTGGATCAAAATCCTCGATAATTTCGATTGGGCTCTCGATAGGCGTCCCGCCCCATCCCTTACCATGTTCACCAAAGTATCGGCCAGGAGTGGACCGCCTTGCCCTCAACTTTAAACCGCTATATTTTGCACCCAATTCTCTGCCGGCAGCGTGTTCCGTGAATTGCCCGATGAGATGGGAATCAAGAACAACCACCTCATCTGCTGCATCCAGGTAATACCTTCCGAAGAGTCCCATGGAGGCACTGCCGCAACCGACCCTCATCCTGGTACCTGTTTCGCCATTGATAATAGGAGCCTTCCCCACCTGAAGAGCTATCTCAGCTCCATCTTCTACTTTGAGACGCACTTCTCTCCGGTTAGCGATATTGACAATCAGTTTGGCAACGGTAAGACCCTCCTCGCCGGTGAGCAGATTGACTCCCCCAAGCGAGAGAATCTTAGAGCCATACTCCTCTGTGCAAAGATGGCCGACCCTCTTCTTTCCAATGAGAACTGGAGCGCCTTCTTTACCAACATTTATATCCGTGTCGATCTTCACCTTGACGCCGCTGTAGCTCATGGGAGCTTCGGTCACTACGGTGACAACATCTATTCCATCCACTTTAGACTGGACGATATAGGGAGCAGGTTTGGTATCGGGGTAAGTGGTCCCGGCGCCGATGCCAGTGATCAATGGTTTTCGGATGGCTTCTTCGTGATCCGAGCCTATGATCTCCCTGACATCTTCATAAGATTGAAGCGGGATATTCCGGATGAGCACCCCATCCTGATTGACGAATCGCTGACAGGCCCCTGTGTTTCCAATCTTAATGATGCAATTAATCGGGCATGACGCACATTGAACACTCCCTTTTTCAGGTATTGGCTGGGGGGCAATCGCCTCTGTTGGGCAGACCTTTGTGCAGGCTTTACAATCGACACAGATATCGGAGATGGATGCTTTTTTCTTCTTCCCTTTTACCTTCTCCAGGGTGATGGCTGAAAGGGGGCAGGTTTCCACGCACAATCCACACCCAATACAGGTCTCCCAATCGACAATCATGGTTTTAATCCCTCTTAGGGTTCAAGGATTCGAGGGTTCTTGGGTTCAAGGAATAAAAAATATTTTGTATTAATCCCATTGCTTGTAAGTTCTTTGCTTGACCCCTTGAATCCTTGACCCCTTGGCCCCTGTTATTACAGCTTACTCGTTACGATTTTTCGATTGGGGGGCGGGGTGTTGCGGCTCACCCCAATCTTCATCTGGCCATCGATCAAAACAGCCGCAATCCCCGGGATGTCACCAGCCTCAATGGCGGAAAGCGCATCTTTACCCACCGAACCAATAGGAGCATCCATAATGACCAGGTCTGCCTCCTTGCCAACCCCAATGATACCCCTGTTCAATTTAAAAACCTTTGCCGTATTGCCAGTTGCCATGGCAATGGCTTCCTCTGCTTTCACATCGCAAAGGGAAGCAAGGAAGTTGATGACTCTTAGAATTCCCAGGGGAATCACGCCAGTTCCCGAGGGAGCATCGTTTCCAATGATGATTCGGGGATAGGCTTTTAACTCTTTTACGATCTTCATCACATCCACAATCATCTTCGAGTTGCCACAGTGGGAAATCTCCAGGGTCATAGATGTCTTTCGAATCAACTTTTCTGCTTCTGCAAGGGATACGGCAGTGGGACCTCCATTGATATGGGAGACAATATCCGGATCGGTTGCGATCACATCATCAGCGGGAACCGTTGAACTTCCGGGAATCGAAGTTCCTCCGGTATGCATCATCACCACCATCCCGTACCTCTTCGCCCACTTGACCATAGGCGCAGCCTCTTTGGGACTCTTGACGCTGCCCAACCCGATCTCTGCCACCACTTTCACGCCTTCTCTTGCCAACTCTTCAAAATCCTTCTCCTGGAGGCCTGACTCAAGGATGATGCTTCCACCCAGCACTTTCACACCCGAGGGCCTGGCGCTGGCAAAAGATTTGGCAGCGAGAATGGCAAGGGCCTTTGTCCCGGCCACATCCTTAGGCCTGCCCGGAAGGTGAACCTCTCCCGCCGAAATGGCAGTGGTCACTCCTCCGTGAAGAGATGACTCGATGAAGTCAATCATCTTCTGTCTTGGTGTGAAGTCTCCGAGAACAGGGTGGCAGTGGGAATCGATCAATCCTGGGGTTACTGTCATCCCTCCGGCATCGATCACCTGCTCAACCCCTATTTTATCGAAATCACTCTCTTGGCCTATTGCTTGAATCAACCCTCCCTCAATGATCAAGGCATCCGCATTCAAGAGAGGATTAGAAATGTCTCCGGAAACCAGAGTCCCAATATTTTTAATCATCAATTTTCCCATGTGAACCTCCTAATAAAAAGTTCCAATAACCAAATTCCAAGCTCCAAATAATAACCAATGACCAATAACTCAATCACCAAAACCCTCTCACTTTTATCCTCTCCCCCGTACTCGGGGGAGAGGGGAGGAGGAGGGGTATATTATGTTTTGGATATTGGTGATTGGAATTTATTTGGTTATTGGTGCTTGGTGTTTGGAATTTTCATTCTTCCCCTTTCGGACTGCCTCCAGCACCCTCTCCAGATTCGCAGGCAGAGAATATATTCTTTCCCCAATGGCATCTGCAATAGCATTCAAAATGGCCGGCGCACAGGGAATGAGGGCCGGCTCTCCAACTCCCTTCGCTCCAAACGGACCGCTGGGTTCCCGTTCTTCAACAAGAATTGGAATCACCTCCGGAATATCTCTCGATGTCGGGATGAGGTAGTCCACAAAGGAGGTTGTCTTTTCCGGGATATATTCTTCCATCAAAGCAAATCCCATTCCCATGGCAACCCCGCCGATGATCTGGCCGACCACATTTCTCGGATGGATCGCTCTTCCAACATCGTGGCATGCCACCACACGGATCACCCTCACCTTTCCTGTCTCTGTATCCACCTCCACCTCTGCGAGATGAGTGGCAAAACCATAAGTGGCATAAGGCGCCCCCTGCCCTGTCTTTGGATCAAGTTTTGTTGTCTCGGGATCAAAGCTTCCTTCACCTCTGATCACCTTCTGGCTTCTCCTTGCAATTTCCCTGAAGGGGATAGAAATACAGAGTTTCTTTCGATGTTTCACCTCTCCATTCTCAACAAAAAGATCCTCTTCATCTTCACAAAGAAGAGAAGCTGCCTCTTTCAGAATCCCTTGTTTCAAATTTTTTATAGCCTGAAGGATGGCATTGCCGGAGATATAAGTTTGACGGCTTGCCGAAGTGGCTCCCGTATCGGTGGTCAGGGCGGTATCCGCCCGGATGAGCCCGATCTCTTCCAATGGAACTCCGAGCGACTCAGAAGCAATCTGAAGAAGCGCCGTATCGGACCCCTGCCCAATATCTGCAGTACCTACAAAAAGGCGAACCTCCCCATCTGGATCGATCTCGATCTGTCCGGTCGAGGGATTGGCAATTCCCGTATTGCCGATCCCGTACCACATGGAGCCAATTCCAATGCCCCTCCGAATGTAAAGTTTTTCTGGATCGTTCCTGGAAAAGGTTATTTGATCCCTCCGCTCTTTCACCTTTCTTAATGTCTCACCAATCCCAACGCTTGCCATCAGGGTCTGTCCCGTGGCTGTTTCTGAACCCGGGATCAATACATTCTTAAGCCGGATTTCAATCGGATCCATACCAAGGGCTTGTGCAAGGAGATCCATTTGAGATTCATGAGCAAAAGCCATCTGGGGAACGCCAAACCCCCGCATGGCGCCTGACCAGGGATTATTCGTATAAGCCATCCGGCTCTTCACCTTCACATTGAGAATCTCATAGGGACCTGTCGCATGAACTGCAGAACGAATTCCCACCGTAGCGCCATAAGAAGCATACGCTCCTGTGTCGCCCAAAATTTCAACTTCAACCGCGGTCAATTTCCCGTCTCTCTTTGCGCCACTCTTATATTTTATCTTTAACGGGTGGCGTTTTGAGATCACCTGAAAAACCTCTTCGCGTGAATAAACAATCCTCACCGGCCTCTTCAGATGAAAAGTCGCAAGGGCTAACAGGCATTGGATCGTGATATCGAGCCTTCCCCCAAATCCCCCTCCAGTGACAGACTGGATGATCCTCACCCTTTCCAGGGGAAGGTCGAGAAAAGCAGCCACTTCTTTTTGATCGTAATGGACATTCTGCGTGGGGCAGACCACGGTCACCCTTCCCTCTTCATCAAGATAGGAAACGCCTGCGTCCGGCTCCATATAGGCATGGTCCACCCAGGTCGTTTCATAGGTTTCCTCGACGATGACATCTGCGTCTTTAAACCCTGCATGGGCATCGCCTTTGAGGACATTAAATTCGATGAGTAGATTACCGTTTGGATGAATCAGGGGGGCATGGGGTTTGAGTGCCTCTTCGGGGTCGTTTACAGAAGGAAGATTTTCATACAGGATAATGACTTTCTTTGCCGCCTCTTCCGCAGCTTCTTCTGTTTTTGCCACAACAAGCGCCACAGGATCACCGATATACCTCACCCGGTCTCCCGCCAGAACAGATTGATCCTTTGTAATCGTCCCGACCATTTTTTTCCCGGGGATATCGGCGACTGTGAACACTCTTACAAAACCCTCTACCGCAGCGGCTTCTCCTGTTTCGATCTTTAAGACTTTGGCATGAGGTTTCGGGCTTCGAACAACTTTCAAATGAAGGGGATCGTTAGCGGAAAGATCCGCCCCATATTTTGCCTGGCCCAAAACTTTCTCCAGTGTATCTACTTTCGGAATTTCAATTCCAATCTGATTCATTTATCCTGCCAATGCCAATCTTATCGCCCTCACAAACAGGGCCTCTACCACAGGTGCTTTATAGAAAGTGGAATGTCTTACTCCACTTCTGTTGATCATCGCCTCGGACACTTTTTGTGAGGCTGTTCTTAACAACACTTCATCAGGAAATTTACCTATTAAAAATTTTTCAACCTCTTCCAGTCGTTGATGGATCGGCAAAACAGCTCCCGGTGCAATCCGTATATCCCTGATCCTACCCCCCTCCATCCGGGCAAGAAGGGCCACACTTATTCTTGTGATAGCCATAGCCTCTCTTCTGGCCAACCGAACAAAACCAGTTCTCATATCCGTGGAAAGTTTTTCAAAAGAGATTCGAGCTAAGATTTCATGAGGTTGCAGGGCCGTCTCATAGGGCCCTCGAATGAGGTCGGCCACGGAGACTTCTCGCTCACCCTGTTGGGACACAACCGTTCCAGTGGCATTTAGTACCAGCAAAGGGGGAAGGCTATCAGCCGCTGGAGAAGCATTGACGATATTCCCTCCGATCGTTCCAAGGTTTCGGATCTGGGGAGAACCGATTTGAGCGACCGCATCTGATAAAATATCTGCGTATTGTCTTACCAGAGGGGAGGAGGCAATCTCTGAATGTGAAACAGCCGCTCCGATGGATAAAACCCCGTCCGACTCTTCAATCCCACGGAGTTCCTTCAGATGAGCAATGTCGATGAGTAATGGCGGGGACTGCTCTCCTTGGCGAAGACTGATTACCAGATCCGTCCCTCCGGCAATCACCTTTGCCTTCCCATCCGCCTCCGAGAGAAAATCACAGGCCTCCTGAAGAGTTTTCGGGATTTTGTAGTCAAATGGAGGAATCATATAAAATAGTATATCAGGACATCAGGTCATCGGGATATCAGGATAAAAGCCTGATATTCTGATACCCTGACATCCTACATCCTGATTACCTGGTCACCTGATCACCTTTTCATTTTCCTACTGCTTCAATCGCTTCAATGATCTGTTGATATCCTGTGCAACGGCAGAGATGGCCGGAGATGGCTTCCTTGATCTCATCTTGAGTAGGATGAGCGTTTCTCTCTAAAAGAGCTTTAGAAGACATCATTATTCCAGGGGTACAGAATCCACACTGAACTGCCCCATGATCTACAAAGGATTTCTGAAGCGGATGAAGAGCATCCTTGCTTCCTAATCCTTCTACAGTTTCAACGCTTCTTCCTTCAACCTTTGGAGCTAAAATAAGGCACGAATTGACAGGGATGTTGTCGAGCAAAACTGTGCATGCACCGCACTCGCCAATTCCACAGCCTTCTTTCGTTCCAGTCAGCCCCAGTTTCTCCCGTAGAAGTCTCAGCAAAGTCCAATGAGCAGGCGTTTCCACCTCTATCATTTTTCCATTCAATGTAAACTTGATTTCCATTAATTTCTCAATATTAACGGACATGCCTAAATCCGAAATCCGAATATCGGGCGAAGCGTCCTCTTAGGACCAATCCGAAACAAATCCAAATTTTCAAATGACCAAAATTATCAAAACGAACTCTTAGAAATTCGTTTTAATAGATAGAACTATTTAAATTTAAAATTTTGGTCATTCGATATTGTTTCGAATTTCGGATTTCGTGCTTCGTATTTCTTATTTCTTCGTATATTTCATTGCGAAACCATCATCGAGCGTTTTGGCTACTCCTTGAAGCGAGGAATGCCAACGACTGATGATCACTTTTTTATCCGTATAGAAATCAATCGCCTCGTTGGCCCTTCCCCGGATATCGCCGAACATCGAAATCTTCCGCCCACCCACAGGGAAATAGGCAATGGGGGCTGGAGTCCCGATATTGATTCCCACTTGCCCGACATCGACCAACCGGGCAAACTCGCGAGCCCAGCCGCCGTTCTCCGTATAGATATTTGCCGTGTGACCATAACGGCTCTGATTGATGATTTCGATGCCTTCCGCAAGATCTTTCACTTTCTTGAAACAACGGACCGGCCCGAACACCTCTAATTGAAAGATGCGCATCTCAGGTTCTGCCTCAAGAACCGTGGGACCGATAAAGTATCCTTTGGAATATTTATCCACTTTTGGATTTCTGCCATCGAGAAGGAGCTTAGCCCCGTCGCTGATTCCCTTATCGACCTCTGCGAGCATCTCATTTAAAGAATCTTTTGAAACAACAGGCCCCAGAGTCACCCCTTTCTCCATGCCATAGCCCAGGACCAGTTTTTTGGAAAGGTCGAGGAACTTCTCCTTGGCCCTCTCATAAATCTTCTCAACCACCAGCACATTCGATACGGCAAAACATCGCTCCCCCACATGGCCGAAGCAGGAGTCAACGACATTCTGCATCACCTCATCGAGGATGGCATCTTCGGCGATCAACACATGATTTTTAGCGCCTCCCTGGCATTGAGCCCTCTTCCCATGATTGATAGCCGTTTTATAGACGCGTTCTCCTACCTCGGATGACCCCACAAAGGATACTCCAACCGTTCCGGGGTGGGTGACCAGGGCTTCGCCTACTCCACTTCCTGAACCATGAAGAAGGTTAATCACCCCTCTTGGAAACCCGCATTCTTCGGCAACTTCAATAATTCGTGTAACTGTCATCGGGCAGAGGCGACTCGATTTGACGATCGCTGTATCCCCTGCAGCAAGGGCCCAAACAAAATAGAGGGCGATCATCGCAGGAAAGTTAAACGGAGGGAGAAACACGAAGGCTCCCAACGGTTCCCGGATATAGACGGTATCGACGCCGGTTCCGACATCCTCAGCGTGGCTCCCTTTGAGCAATTCCGGTCCTGCACAGGCATGCTCCACATATTCAAGCGCACGGGTGATCTCTCCCCTGGCATCGCTTAAGGTCTTCCCGTTCTCATTGACGATCAACTCCGCTATCTCATCCTGATGCTTCTCGAGTTTTTCATGAAAATCGAAAAGAAATTTTGCGCGGCGAGGGGGCGGGGTTCTCCTCCATGCCCAGAAGGCTTGCTGTGCAACTCTCACTGTCCGGTCGATCTCATCCGGAGTTGTTTCCGGACAAAGAGCAATCACTTCGTCCGTTGCCGGATTTCTGACTTCAAGCCACCGATGTGTCTTGGATTCGACCCACTGTCCATTAATAAAATTTTTGAGTTTTCTCACTTCCATCGTCACTCCCCTCCACTCAATATGGTTTGTCTTGTAGGGGCAATTCATGAATTGCCCCTACGGTAATTTCGAGATTCGATATTCGAAATTCGGATTTCGAATTTTCATATACCTACCTTCCCATCATCGATGGCAGAAAAAGAGCGATCTTTGGGAAAATCGTGATCAGGATCACGATCAGTATCATCGATAGGAGAAAAGGGGCGGCCCCGCGAAAGATCGTCTGCATGGGAACGTCCTTCACCACACCCGCAAGCGTATAAACATTCAGCCCCACAGGTGGCGTGATAAGCCCCGCCTCCATCATAATCACGCAGATGACTCCAAACCAGATGGGGTCAAAGCCTAACGTCTTGATGACCGGAAAGATGACGGGCATGGTGAGCACCATCATTGAGATCGCATCAAGAAAGCAGCCAAGCATCATATAGATCAAGATGATAATGGCAAGGATCAAATACTTGGAAACCTGAAGGCTTGCCATCCAGGATGAGACCGCCATGGGAATGGTCGAAAGGGCGAGAAAATAGCTGAACACATTTGCCCCTGCCACTAAGAATAGAACAAGAACAGAGATCCGGGCTGCCTCAAAAAGGGAACTGGACAGATTTCGCAGGGTCAACCTTCTCTTCAAGAAGATGATGATAAAAAGGGCTAAAGCGCCTATCGCCCCTGCTTCTGTGGGATTGATGAAACCTAAATAGATGCCGCCCATGACGATGAGAAATACCAATACAGTCTCCCAGATTCCTTTCAGGGCCAATAATTTTTCTTTAAAACTGACCGCCTGGGGATTGGAGGGCGCTAAGCTTGGATCCATCTTGACTTTAAAAAGAATGATGGCAATAAAAGCAAGGGAAAGGAGAATTCCGGGAACAATCCCTGAGATCAAAAGCTTTCCAATGGATTGTTCGGTCAACATCCCATAGACCACAAAACCCAAACTGGGTGGAATGAGAAAGCTTAGCGTTCCGCCAGCGGCCACTGCGCCCACGGCTAATCTGGGAGAGTAGTTAAATCGTCTCATCTCCGGAATGGCAATCGTTCCCATGGCGGCAGAAGCGGCTACGGAGGAACCGCTCAGAGCCGCAAAAAAGGCACAGGCGGTGATCGTGGCAATTCCCAGTCCACCCGGCATTCTCCTGAACCATTTATCAAAGGTGGCGTAAAGTTCTCGAGTGATGCCTGCATTTCCTGCAAATCCTCCCATCAGGATGAAGAGAGGAATGATGGTATAGGGATAGAAGGAGGCTGTTTCATACACGGTTTTGGCAATCACAGGGAGAGCTGCATTGACCGAGGCTAAATAACTGATACCCAGAAATCCAACTAACATCATGACAAAGGCTATGGGCATCCCTAAGAAGAGGAGAAAGACCAGAAGAATGCTTCCAAGAATACCGACCGTAATCGGGCTCATGTTGACCTCCCTTTCAATTTCCCGAACGAATCAATCAGGTCGAGAAGGAGTTCCAGCCAAAGGAGAAACCCTCCAATGGCAACGAGCAACCGAAAAGGGTACTGGGGAATTCGTAACATGTCTGAGACGGTCCGTTCCCGAATCCCCTCGATCCAACCCTGCCAGATAACAATCGAAATGATGAAGAGGCTGAGTAAAAGAGTAAGGATGCTGCAGAGCGCTTGAAGGCGGGGAGAAAACCTGGAGGTTAAAAAATTGACCCCCACATGTCCCCTCACCTGCTGGGTATACGCCGCCCCAAGCAGGATGAAGACAGCCAGGATATATTCGGATAATTCAAAGGCGCCCGGGACCGTCTTTGCGAAAAATTTTCTTCCCACCACATCCACTGTGGTTAGAAGCATCAACGGAAGGAGCAAACAGACCCCCGCTCCACACACATAATAATTGATCCGCTGGATCAGATTTTTGAGATTCATGAGTGATTGACCTTCTATCTCTCTCTTCTCCTAACTCCCCCTTCCCCCTCTCGGTTTCGAGTCGCAACGACTTATCTTAAGAGGGGGAAGATGGATGGGAGCGTTAGATTGGGAGGGAGGGGTTAATTACGAAGCTGAGAGACCGTTAACAATATTGAAGGGGCGACCTCCATGTCGCCCCTTCCCTCCATTCCTTGACTCATTCTTTTTCTAATCTCAAGCCCACTCCCTCGGGAAAGCGACCACTTTAACCCCACGTCTCTCGCATTCTTGGTTATACATCCGGACGACCTCTTTTGCAGGAAGTCCTTTCCCTTCGAGATCAGCGACCCACTTTCGAGTGACCTCCCTGAAGCCTTCATACCATTTCTCCGCTTCAGCCGAAGGAAGATCATAAAGGGTCACCCCTTTGTCAGTGATCTCTTTCATCATGGTCTTGTAAACTTCTCGGTTGAGTCCTCCTGTGGTTTTGAAGGGGTTCTGGCCAGCTGCCTCGATGATCTTCTTCTGATCATCCGGCAATTTTTTCCAGCTCTCGAGGTTCATGACCACGCCTTCGGTCACACATCCAAAAGTTGCAACGACTCCATGTTTCGCCACTTCATTTAGCTTGAAGGAAAGAAAGATAGGGGGGCACGTGACAAGACCATCTATTGTCCCAGTCTCCATGGCAAGGTATACATCCCCCAGTGGCATGAAGATCGGCTCGGCCCCAAGAGCCTTAATATAATTGGTTTGATGACCACCCGGTGACCTGACTTTCAACCCTTTTGTATCAGCTAAGGAACGGATAGGTTTTTTGGTCCAAAGAAAAGATTGTATGCAGCCATTTAACTCCACCACCTTTACGTCTTTGAACTCTCGATTAAGAATCCTTTCATACATCGCATTTCCGATATCCGTCGCCAGATCTTTTCCATCCACCCACGCCGCCATGGAGAGGACGTCCGAAAGGGGAAAACGTCCCGGCGTCCAAGTTGCTGTGAAATATCCCATGTCTGAGAGGCCTTTGGCCACAATGTCAAAATGCTCAGGCCCTTTCCCTAATGCTCCGCCAGCATACATGTTGGAGGTAACCTTGCCTCCGCTCTTCTTTTTAATCTCTTCAAGCATAGGTTCCCAAACAGTTTTGACCTCTCTGCTCATCGGGGCATGCCATGTGCTGAATCGGATATTCGTCGCCTGAGCGTAAGACAATTCATAAATCCCTACGCCGGCTCCCACCGCCACACCACCGATAATCGAATTCTTTAAAAATTCCCTTCTCGTCGTTCCTTCGCACATATTTCATTCCTCCTTTCTTTTTATTCCCCCTAACTTAAATGTGATAAACATGAGAATCAATATTGTTTTCATTATATCATAGTCAATGATGAAACACCTGTGGGAAAAATGTTTTTTTATTATTACAAATTCTCACTTGTTCCACAATAGATAACCCATTTTTATATTCGAGAGAGACCGGAAGATGTTTCCTTTGACAAGGCGGTTCTCCTGCTCCAGGGTGTGAATCAGTTCTTTCACCCTTTTTCTTTTCGATTGTCCGGAAGCGGGACATCCACACGGAAAGTAAGGAAGCCCTTTCTCCTTCGCAAACCGTTCGATCTTCTTCTCTTCGATAAAGGCCAACGGCCGAATGAGGGTCATCTTTCCCTTGAACAGGGTCTGCAAGGGAAGCATGGTGCTAATCTCCGCGCTGTAGAAAATATTGAGCAGGAGGGTTTCAATGATATCGTCTTTATGATGTCCAAAAGCAATCTTGTTGCACCCAAACTGTTGTGCCAGATAAAAAATCCGTTTTCTTCTTTCCCATGAACAGAGAAAGCACGGATTTTCACGGTTCTCAGGGCCTGTGGCCAATGCTGCGATCCGGGTGTGCTCAATATGATAAGGGATCTTTTTTGCTTCGAAGAACTCTGTCAGCAATTCTGCCGCATTCGATTCGAACCCGAGGTCAACATGGACTGCAAGTAACTCATAGTGAATCGGAACCCGCTTGGCGCGTTCGGATAAAAGGGTTAGCAGGGTTAAGCTGTCTTTTCCGCCGGAAACACCCACCAGAACGCGGTCTCCATCATGGATCATCCCGTACCGATGGATCGCCTTCCCCATCAAACCCCGAATCTCTTTTTCCCAGTACTTTCCCATAACGTAAGTTAAAATGATTTGTAGCGTCGGCATTCATTGCCGACGTCACCCATTAGCGCCCTCAGTAAATGAGGGCGCTACAACATTATGCCCTATGCCCCTAAGGGGACATCTCTCACATTCGGGCTTCTTTTTGCATACGTTTTTGCCGACATGGACGATCAGGGCATGATATTCGTTGAATAACCTCTCTTCGTGTGGAAGATGTTCCATAAAGAGGTTTTGAATCGCCTCATAGGAAGCTTTTTCTGAAACGATTCCATGCCTCGAAAGAACCTTTTTCGTATAGGCATCCACAACGAATATCGGTTTCTGAAGGCCATAGAGGAGGATACTGTCAGCGGTCTCCGGTCCGATTCCGTTGATTCCAAGGAGTTTTTCCCTTAAGTTCTTAACCCTCCCTCTCTTCATCTTATGGATATCACCATCATACTCGTTAAACAAAAAACTGACGAAGGTTTTTAGGCGCTTAGCTTTAATTCGATAAAATCCCGATGACCTGATCAGAGAACCTAATGGTTCCTCTTTTAGTCGGTAAATCCCGTCTGGATTCAGGACCCCGTTCGCTTTCAGTTTGCGAATGGCCATTTCCACATTCTTCCAGGAAGTGTTCTGGGTGAGGATTGCCCCCACCATCACCTCAAAGGGCGTCTCTCCCGGCCACCAATGGCGAGGACCATAGGCTTTGTAGAGCTTTCGATAAATGTCCATGAGAAGGTTCGGCATCAATGTTTACCATCATTCCATCGACTGAAATGATGACACGGAGACGCGGTGACACGGCGACGCGGCGATTTTTCTCCGTGTCCCCGAGTCACTCCATCACCGTGTCATCCTAATGACATCCCATGGTTCATCTTATTTCAGTCTCTTCTTAAACCTCATCGAACTTAAGGTGATCATTAACCCGCCAAGAACAGCCAGGGCAAGCATCTGGGGCCACAGGATATCAAGTCCGACTCCCTTGAGAAAAGTCCCTCGGATAATGATTAAGAAGTATCTGAGGGGGTTGATATAAGTAAGATATTGCAGCCATTCCGGCATATTCTCCAGAGGAAAAGCAAACCCTGACAGAATAAAAGCAGGATTCATAAAAAAGAAGGTGGAGATCTGCGCCTGCTGTTGGGTTGAGGAGATAGTGGAGATGAAAAGGCCTATGCCCACGGAGCTCATCAGAAAGAGGATATTTCCCAGAAGGAGGACAAGTGGATTCCCCCGCAGGGGAACTTCGAACCAGTATACCCCAATCAATGCAATCATCACCACATCAACTAAACCGATCAGTGCAAAAGGAAGGGTCTTTCCCAGAACGAGTTCCCAGGAACGGATAGGGGTGACCATGATCTGTTCAAGTGTTCCCAGTTCCCGCTCCCGAACAATGGCCTGGGCAGTCAGGATCATGGGGAGGAGAAAGGCAATGGTGGCAATGACTCCAGGAATGTAAAAAAAACGGCTTTCGAGGTTAGGATTGAACCAGACCCGATGTTCCAGTTCCACTCCGGCTTCCTCAAACCCCTTCATCCCTTCCTGGTTCAACCTCTTCACAATGATCTCCGTTGAATATTCAGAAAGGATTCGGCTCACATATCCAAGACCGATCATAGCCGTGTTCGACTCCGTTCCATCGACAATAATCTGGATGGTCGCCGTATTGCCTTTCTTCAATTTCTGTGAAAATCCACTCGGAATTTCGAGGCTAAGGGTAATCTCTCCTTTTTTGATAAGCGCTTCAATCTCCTGAGGGGACTGAGGATAAGAAACCACTTTAAAATATTTCGAACTCATGAACCGGCCAGTGATGTCTCTGGAGTCCACACTCTGATCCAGATCCCTGATCGCAGTAGCGATATTTTTCACGTCAAGGTTGGCCGCATAACCGAAGACGATCAGCTGGAAGATGGGCGGAAAGATCAGCGTGATCCTTAACCGCTGGTCTCTAAGGACCTGAATCAACTCTTTGGCAAAAAGAAATCGAACCCGCTTAAACATAGACCCCTAATGATGAGGTTATCAGATGATCAGGTTATCAGGAAGTGGAGATCAGGATATCAGGATATCAGGTCAAACAATTTTTTATCTTCTTTTTTCCTGATATCCTGATCCTCTGGTATCCTACCTCCTGATATTCTGGTCACCTGATATCCCTTTTTTACATTTATTTCCTACCTCAGCTCCTTTTTGAAACTTCTTGTTGCTACGATCAGTCCTAACACACCCATTACGATTAAAACGGAGGCCTCCTTCCATAGGAAAGAGATGTCCGATCCTTTAAGAAAGATTTCCTTGACGATGGTCACATAATACCGCGGTGCAATCCCATAGGTAATAATCTGCAGCCAGAAAGGCATATTGGAGATGACAAAGGTAAAGCCGGATAGAAGGAAGGTCGGGAGAAAACCGATCATCATTGCCATCTGGTTGGCAAACAACTGTGTCCCAGCCACAGCGGAGATGGTTAGACCCATGGACAGTGCCACGATTAGATAGATGCAGGACAGCACAAGGAGCAAGGCTAAACTTCCTCTCAAAGGAACTTGAAAGACCAGCTTCCCCATCAGAACAGCCAGCGATAGGTCAAGAAGGCCCAGGAAGAAGTAAGGGAATAATTTTCCGACAATCAGCTCTGCCTTCCGGACTGGCGTGGAGATGAGTAGTTCCATCGTTCCCTTTTCCCACTCCCTTACCACCACCTGGCCAGTGAGAAGCACTCCAATGATCGAAATGATGACAGCCACCAGTCCGGGGATAAAATAGTTTTTCGACTCCAATTCTTCATTGAACCAGATTCTTGTTCGGCCCTCGAGCGGTGGATCTGGCTTTTTTCTCCCCATCCGTTCTATTTTCAGGAAAGTTTTTTCCTGTGTGTATTCACGGGCAACGGCCTGGGCATAACTGAGGATGATATTGGCTGTATTCGAATCACTCCCATCCAGCACAACCTGAACAGGAGCTGTCTTTCCCGCTTTTACGGTTTTAGAGAAGTCGCGTGGTAGAACCAATCCCATCTTGATGGTTCCTTCATCGATCAGCCTTCTCATTTCTCTTTCATTCTGGACAAAACTGGAAAGGTGAAAATACGGAGAACCGCTGAACCGATGGACAAAGGATAGGCTTTCCTGGGCACCATCATAATTCAGAACAGCCATCTTCACTTGTTTTACATCAAGGGACACCGCATAACCAAAAAGAAGCATCAGGACAGCTGGCATGAGAATAACTAATCCTAAACTCCTTGGGTCGCGATAGATGTGAATAAATTCCTTCCTGGCAATAGCCCAGGATCGAGAGACATTCAACGCTCACCTCTTAGTTATAAAAATATCACATGAAAGGGGAGGCGGGTGTGCTGAGAACCTTTACAGCGGCACCTTTAAACGTTTGGCTACTCCCCTTTTAAACAGAATTCAACGGCTCCAATGATGACACCCTATATTACCCATACACTATAAAAAATCCGCAATTGTAAAGGTTTGTAAGCAGACTCGGCTCCCCTTTCATGCGACGTTCAACGCTCGTTCTCCTTTTCGATCAACGATACAAAAACATCCTCCAGGGAAGGCCGGATCCACTCCATTCGTCTCAGATGAATATGGTTTGCCTGAAATAAGACTTTGATCTCCTGCTCTGAGTCCACCCCCTCTTTTCCAATAACATGGAGCCCTTCTCCGAAGACAGCAGCTTCTGAAATCCATGCCGCTTTTTTCAGAAGATCAAGGGCCGGGATGAGAGGATCGCACTCCACTTCAAGAATTCCCCTGGAAAGGGTTTTCATCTTTAATTCGGTGGGCGTTCCGAGAGCAACGATCTTGCCCTGATAGATCAAGGCCAACCGATCACAATATTCGGCCTCATCCATATAGTGAGTGGTCACAAAAATGGTAACACCCTTCTCAGCCATTTGCTGGATCAGGCTCCAGAAATTCCGACGTGAGATAGGATCCACTCCAGAGGTGGGTTCATCCAGAAAAAGGATATCAGGTTGATGGAGTAAAGCACAGGCCAATGCAAGCCTCTGTTTCCAGCCTACGGCCAGTATTCTCGTAATTCGATCTCGGAGATCCTGAAGGCCTGCCCTCTCCAGAGCTTCTCTCTCCCTCTCCTTTTGTTGGGAACCCGAGAGGCCATAGATCCCTCCGAAAAAATGGAGGTTCTCCTCTACCGTCAAATCATCATAGAGGGAAAACTTCTGTGACATATATCCGATGACCTGTTTGATCTTATCGGGTTCTTTAACGATATCAAATCCTGCGACTGTCCCTTTCCCTGAAGTAGGCATCAATAATCCACAGAGCATCCGAATGGTTGTCGACTTTCCAGCTCCATTAGGACCAAGAAAACCGAAGATTTCGCCCTTCCTTACCTGGAAATGGATATGATCGACAGCAACGAAATCACCGAAAATCTTAAAGAGGTCTTCAACTTCTACGGCATGAGTGAACATCAAAACCTCAATGCAAATTATAAAATTAGCAATTCAAAGTTAGCATTTTCTTGATCTTAATTTTGCATTTTGCAATTTTCATTGCTAACTTTGCATTGATTATTTTCCCTTTTCTCTCACCATTGAAACAAAAGCATCTTCAAGAGAGGGCCTCACCCTGCTTAAACCCAGTACAGTCATCCCCTCCGTTTTCAAGACATCCCGGATCATCCTTTCTCCCTCCTCTGGTTGGTCAACCAGAACATGGATTTTATCTCCGGATAAAACCAGGCTACGAAAGGCTGCGGTTCTTTCCAGTATTTTCATTCCCTGTTGATGGTCTTCAAGGCGCAGTTCTAGAACGGTTCCTCCGATCTTCATCTTAACCGCAGAGGGAGAATCAGCAACCAACAACTCTCCCTGGTGGATCAACCCGATGTGATTGCATCGCTCTGCCTCATCCATATAAGAAGTTGAAAAAAGTATGGTAACTCCCTCCTTTAAAAGGTCATAAAGGATGACCCAGAAATCCCTCCTCGACAGCGGATCCACTCCGGTCGTGGGTTCATCCAGGAAAAGGATTTCCGGAGTATGGATCAAAGCACAGATCAACCCTAATTTCTGCTTCATCCCGCCGGAGAGATCCTGCGCCTTTCTCTTTCCGAAGGGTTCAAGGTTGGCAAACCGAAGAAGCCTATGGACCCGATCCTTTCTCTCTTGCTTCGGAACCCGGTAGAGATCTGCATAGAAATGAATATTCTCAAGGACACTCAGGTCACCGTAGAGCCCGAATCGTTGCGGAAGATATCCCACCTTCTCTTTTAACTGTTCGGCTTCTTTTCGAATATCACAGCCCGCGACCCTTGCTTCTCCTCCATCAGGTGGAAGAATTCCACAGAGCATCCGGAGGGTCGTGGTCTTTCCGGAGGCATCCGGGCCCACCAGGCCGAAAATCTCTCCAGATTTCACCTTTAGGTTAAGTTGATTGACAGCAATGGTGGATTCAAACTTCTTAGTAAGGTTGGTTGTTTGGATGGAAAGCATTTGAGATAAGCACCAAATCCCAAATAAATTCCAATGTTCGAAAACTTAAAAACCGTTTGGGTCATTGGAAATTTGAATTTCGAAATTGTTTGGGATTTGAATCTTGGGATTTGGAATTTTTGGATCCAATAATCTTCACTATATATGAACTACGACTATGGTTTCTGGGCTGCCGACAGTGCCAACAGAATCTTTCCATCGGCTGGCATGCCTGGTTTTAATTCACGATCGGGATTGGGGATATCCACTTTGATCCGGTAGACCAGGGTCACCCTTTCCTTTTCCGTCTGGATCTGTTTGGGCGTAAATTCGGCTTGTGAAGAAATAAAGGTTATCTTTCCCTTGTACTCTTTTCGCGGATGGAGATCCGTTGTCACAATGACTTCCTGTCCCCATCTCACACGGCTCAGTTCAGTCTCCGGTATATAGGCTTTCAACCAGACATTGACAATATCGGCAAGAGTGAGAATAGATGTTCCCGGATTGACCACCTCTCCCACCTCCGCCGATTTAACGAGCACCATCCCTGAGAGCGGAGATCGAAGAGTGGCATAACTGAGCTGTGTTTCTGCCAGCCTCAATGAGGTGCGTGCTTGCTCCACCTGAGCCCTTCCATCTTCAATATCCTCTTTTCTTGGCCCTTCCCTCACCTTTTTATAGATTTCGGTTGCCCCCTCTAATGCCGCTTTCGCAATCTTGAATCTCGCTTCTGCATTATCCAGAGTCTCTCTCGGAATGACCCGCCCATCAAAAAGGGTCTTCATCCGTTCATATTGAACCTTCTTATTCTCAAAATCAAACTGGGCTTGCTGGAGGTTAGCTTCTGCCTCCTTAATCTCTTCCGGCCTCGATCCCGCAAGCAATTTTTCTAATCGCGCCTGGGACGATCTCAATGTCGCCCGTGCCAATTCAAGCCGCTGCCGCAAGTCTTCATCATCCAAACGGGCGATCACGTTCCCTTTTTCAACCCATTCTCCCTCCTGGACAGAAATCTGGACAATTCTTCCGGAAATTTTAAACCCAAGGTTCACCTCAGTCGTCTCGATATTGCCTGAAACGTTGATATGGGGAGGCTCCACGATCTGGTTTTGCAGGTATAGATAAAATATCAGTGCAGCCACACCGATACCAATGAATACCCCTATCAACCACCGTTTCATTCAAACCTCAGGAATTATATACAGAGATTAAAATTCACTTTGTCATTAAGTCGGAAACCTCTACCCGTCTATAAATAACCCCACCCAGCCTCCCCTTATCTTAAGGGGAGGTGTGGAGGGGTTATTTGAAAGAACCGGAACTTATTATAGAGTCCATTCATTCCCCTGTCAAAACTTTTATAGGTTCATTCTGAAATTGAGCGGGTAACCTCTCATTAGGAGACTGTGTCGCAATTAGCCATTCGCCCTTCGACATGCTCAAGACGAACGGTTAATTGGTTGATTTTTAACACGTCGTAGTCCTTTCGTGGTGAGGCTCTCGAACCATGAACTGAATTACGACACAGTCTCTTATGAGGGGGAAGATGGATGACAACGTGGATGAAACGATTTGGCAAAGAAAGATATTTGAATTTTCTATCCTTTGTAGTAAGATAAATTTGAGATGTTGAGATTCAATGACATTTTGGACCGGTTGGCCTCCTACAATCCCAATGCCGACACAGACCTCCTTAAAAAGGCCTATGTCTTCTCCGCCAAAGTCCATCTTGGCCAGGTCCGCTTATCCGGCGAACCTTACCTCACTCACCCACTTGAAGTGGCTGGCATTCTCACCCAGATGCGACTCGATGTCGCCACCCTGGCCACGGGCCTTCTCCATGATGCTGTTGAGGACACCTTAACCACACCCGAGGAGATCCGCGAAAACTTCGGAGGGGAAGTTTCCCAGCTGGTCGAAGGATTAACCAAGATCAGCAGGATGTCGCTCAAGTCGTCCGAGGAAAGTCAAGCGGAAAATTTCAGGAGGATGATCCTGGCCATGGTGAAGGATATACGGGTTATCCTGGTCAAGCTCGCTGACCGCCTCCACAATATGCGGACGCTTCAATACCACACTCCGGAGAAACAGGCGGAGATCGCCCAGGAGACGCTCGATATCTATGCTCCATTGGCGAATCGCCTTGGTATTGACTGGATCAAAACAGAGCTGGAAAATCTTGCCTTTAAGCACCTCTATCCGGATATCTATGGAGAGATACAGCAAAAGATCGCCAAAAAAGAGAAAGAGCGGCATCGCTATATCGAAGAAGTGAAGCGAACCCTGATGAAGAAACTTTACGAGAATAAGATCAAGGGAGAAGTGGCCGGCCGGCTCAAACAGATATACAGCATCTATCTCAAGATGAAGGATCAGAATATCGATTTTGATCAGGTCTACGATATCACGGCCTTCCGGGTCGTCGTCGAAAGCATCAAGGATTGTTATGATGTTCTGGGCATCATCCACTCCATCTGGAAACCCATCCCCGGTAAATTCAAAGACTATATCGGTCTCCCCAAAGAGAACATGTACCAATCGCTCCACACCGCTGCCATCGGACCATACGGTGAACGGATTGAGATACAAATTCGAAGTCAGGAGATGCATCGGATTGCCGAGGAAGGCATTGCCGCTCACTGGAAATATAAAGAAGGGAAACCCTTAGACGAAGCGGATGACAAACGGTTTACATGGCTGCGACAGCTCCTCGAATGGCAGCGCGATCTGAAGGATGATCAGGAATTTATTGAAAGCGTCAAGGTGGACCTCTTTCCTCACGAGGTCTACATCTTTACCCCAAAAGGCGAAGTGAAAGAATTTCCTATTGGGGCTACTCCGGTCGATTTCGCTTACAGCATCCACTCCGATATCGGAAATCATTGTATTGGGGCAAAAGTGAATGCAAAGATCGTCCCCCTGAAATATGAGTTTAAAAGCGGAGATACGGTTGAGATCCTGACTTCTCCTAATCAGAAGCCGAGCAAGGACTGGCTCAAGTTTGCCAAAACCTCGCGGGCTAAAGCCAAGATCCGGCAGTGGTTCAAATCCGAGGAGAGAGAAAAATCAATTGCCCTCGGGAAAGAGATCCTGGACAAGGAACTCCGAAAATATAATCTCTATCAGGCCAAGTTGATGAAGTCTGGAGAGCTGGCAAGGGTAGCCGGAGAATTCAGCTTCCAAGCGGCAGAGGATCTGATCGCCGCTGTCGGTTACGGAAAGGTCACTGCCAACCAGATCATTGGAAAAATCCTTCCTCCTGAAAAGTTAGAGCAGAAAGAGGAACAGGACGAAAGCCGTTTGAAAAGTCTTATTCAAAAAATCACCCGGACCGGACAGAAAGACGCTCTCCTCATCAAGGGAATCGATAACGTGATGGTCCGCTATGCAGGGTGCTGCAACCCCGTCCCGGGAGATAGGGTCGTGGGGTTTATCACCCGGGGACGCGGCGTCACCATCCATTCGATCGATTGTCAGTCCATGGTGGATGAAGACCCGAATAGGAAGGTAGAGGTCGAATGGGATTCGACAAAGGAATACAGTTATCCTGTCCGGATCCGTATCTATTCTGAGGACAAGAAGGGATTGCTGGCAGAGATCAGCAGCTCCATTGCTTCTAACGAAGCCAATATCACCAATGCGAGAGTGGAAACGACGGATGACCGGAGGGCCATTGGGACTTTCGAGCTGCAGATCCGGGATTTAAACCATTTGAAAAAAGTGATCAAAAGCCTTGAAAAGATAAAAGGGGTTCACCGCGTGGAAAGGATGAAAATCGAATCACAGGGAGAAGCCTGAAGTAGTCATATAGTCGTATAGTCTCATAGTCAAATAGTCTTATAGTCTTTTAGTCCAAAAACGATAAAACATTAAGACTATACGACGATACGACTATTTGACGATACGACTATTAAAAATCAGGCGGCTTTGGTGATCGCACCGGAGCGAAGGCAACGGGAACAGATCTTCACCTGAACCGTCCGTCCTTCTTTAATCGCCTTCACCTTGTGGAGGTTGGGATACCAGACTTTTCGGGTCTTATTGTTGGCGTGACTCACATTGTGTCCAAAAACAGGCCCCTTGCCACAGATTTCACACTTCTTTGCCATTTCATAACCTCAGTTATAATTTATTTAAAACTAACACACCCCTACTCAGAATTCAACCCCTCCATCGAGGGCGGTGACGAGGAACCGTATGGTTGATCCGGGCCTATTTCTTTCCCTCCTCCTTCCCCGCTTTATCCTCCCATTTTTTCAACTCCTTCTTGAGTCCCTCTAGTTTTTCTTTGAACTCATCCGTAACGGTCCGCGATTGGAGATGGTCGGTGATGATGTGAGGGGTCATTAAAAGGATCAACTCTCTTTTCTTATCTCCATAGTCGTGAGTTCCAAAAAGCGCGCCAAGGAGGGGAATTTTACTCAAGAGTGGAACACCCCCTTTATTTCTTTTTATTTCTCCTTCCATCAGTCCACCGATGACGATCGTCTGCCCTTCCAGCACGGACAGAACGGTTTTGGCCGTCGTTTTATTGAAGAATGGAACATCCGGACGGCCAAAAACAGTTTTCACATCTGCATTGCTTTTCTCGACCTGGATCTCCAGTGTGATTAAACCTCCATCACTGATACGGGGAGTAACGGTGAGAATGATACCAACATCTTTGTATTCAATTGAACCTTCAACAAGATTAATTGGAGAAGTGGAGGTCGTTGTGTAAGTATTGGTTAAGATGGGTTCTGAAGTTCCGATTTGAATTTTGGCCTCCTTATTATTTGAAGCCAGAATGTGAGGTGAAGAGATCACGTTCAACCGGTTGTCAGCGGCTGCTGCATGAACTGCAGCGGATACCCTTCCTCCCAATTCAACGATAGAATATCGAATAAATTTTTCTGTCGGAAGGGCTGCGCTGAAAGGATCGGCAGGAGGCCTTGATCCCATGACAACTTCCTGGGCATTTGGAGTTTTGCTCGAGAGGAACCTCGCCCATTCAATCCCGTATTTGACCGAATCGTCAAGGGAGATATCCGCGAGGAAAGTTTCAATTAAAACCTGTTTCGGATAGATATCGAGCTTCTTGATCGTTTCAAGAATACCTTTATAATCTCTTGCGAAGGCTCTAATGACGAGCGCATTGTTTGTTTCATCAACGGCAATATTGATTTCCCCTTCTGGAGCGGCCCCTCCCTCAGCAGGGGGTTGGGGAGTAGCAGGGGGGGTTCCAGGGGGCAAGGGTTTCACACCTCGAGGTGTGGCGTCTGCGACTTTCTGTTTAAACTCCTCTTTCTTCTCTTTGATTCCCATGAAGATCTGTTTTAAGACATCGGCAAGGTCCTTGGCCTTCATATTCTGGACGTAATAGACAAAGACACCTAACTTGGTTGCCTCTGCTGGAGCCCGATCCAGCTCCCTGAGCCATCCCTCTACTTTTTCGAAGATGTTGGGAATGGAGCTTACGACAAGCAGCGAATTGACCCTGATGATGGGGGTGAAGGTGATCCCGACGCCTCTGCCTGACTTCACGGAAACCTCGAAAGACGAGAAGATACGTTCCATCTCTTTGGCAATTTCCGCGACATCGGCGTTAAGAACAGGGTAGATTCGCACCCTCAAATCGCTGAAGATGTCCATATCAAAAAGCCCGACCATCTCCAGAGCCTTTCTCACATTGGAGGCAATGTCTCCCAGGATCAGAAGATTATGGGGAGGATGCTCCACGATATCCGCACCATCGGAGAGGAAAGGTTTCAGTAGTTTCGAGACTTCGGTCACAGGGATATATTTCAGGGGAATGATCTGAATCATATATCGCCCCTCAGGACTCAATTTCCCCGGCTCGATACGGTCCGCGGGAGGGATATATAATTTTTTAGCATCGCTGAAGGGAACGATCTCATAAAGGTTGTCTTTCTTGACTGCGGTCGCTCCATTGAGCCTCAGAATAGATTGGAAAATAGGCAGAATCTCGTCTGCCGTAATCTGACCGGTTGTTCGGATCGTGACCACCCCTTTGACGCGCGGATCAACAAGGTAATTAATCTTCAGAATCTCTGCCATGACCCGGATCACTTCATAGATATCGGCATTATCAAAGTTGAAGACAACTCCCGGGCCGCTCCGTGGCTCCGCAGGTCTTGTGGGAGCCGGAGGGGTTATCGTTGGATAAGGACGAGTGGGTGGGGCCGTTGCCGGGGCTGTTGGCTGAGCAACAACTGGAAGAGTGGGCTGGGGAGGAGTTGAAACCGCTGGGCCAGCCTGACTTGCGGTTGGCTGTAATGGCTTTTCAACCCCGGGTTGAGCCACTCCCGTTTCTTTCTTCATTTCCTTCCCACTCGGCTTGGACTTCACACTCTTATCCATCCCCGCGCATCCAATAATCCCAGTGATCAGAAAGAGTATGAGAATTCCTCTCCAAATAGTTCGTGTTCCCATGATCCATTCTCCCTTCTCTATGGGCTCCCCTGCCCCTCGGGTTGACCCGGAGGCTGTGGAGTGGGAATTCCTGGTGTAGTTGGTACCACCCGACTGCCCCTTCTTGGAAGATAAATGGGTGCCGTAGGAGACGTTGTCGGCGTGGTCGGAGTTGGGGGCATAACCGACCCAGGTGTTACAGGCTGAGGAACTGGTGCTGAAGTCACCGGTCTCTGAACCTCTGGCCTTGGAAATGTTGGGGGCGTTGGAGTTGTCGGGGGCATTGGAGGCCCTGGAATCCCCGGCCTAGGTGGTTCAACAATGGGCCCCGGCGAAGGCCCTGGAAGAGTAGTGGTCACGACTGCTGGCTTGGTCTCCGTTTTAACAACCGTCCTCTGCTTTGGCTTGGACGGATCGTTAAGGAGAACATCAAAGGAATCGCCCTCTCCTTCCAGGACAATCCGATCCGGCATGATCTTTGTAAGTCGATATTCTCCGATCTGCTCCCCTATCCTGAGGGTCATAATCTCCCTCTCTCCTTTTTTTATAACTCTTCCTGTTTGAACAAGGGAGGCCGCTTGATAATCCCCTGCAAGAGTCACCCCATATAAAACGATCTGAGGTCTCACTTGAGGTTTTTTGGCGGCTTCCGGCGCTGAAAAAATTGGGAATTCCTTCCTTTCGGGGTTGAAGATATTCTTTTCAGCCAACCCGGTGTATGGCATATTCGATGGCCCGCTGTTGGTCCCGGGCGGTGGCGAAGGCACCTCCACCTTCTTATCCTTTTGGAGTTCCGGTTTTTTGGCCTCATCTCTACCGAATGCAAAAGGAATAGCAACGGTCCAGGGCTCACCACTTCCTGTGGCCAAAAGAATCAAGATTGCGAGAAGCAAGATCAACCTATTGAATTGATGATCTTTCATCTTTCCCTCCCTTTTCCTTTCACCTCACTCATCTTCATCAATCCGGAGATGACAAAACTTCCTTGAATATTATTGGGCATCCTCGGATTGGGGACGAGGAGATCCATATCCGATATCATCAATTCCTTTTCATTGTTTTCGATATCATGAATGAATTGGGTCAGGCTCAACATATTGTTCACAGGGTTGAAATCGGTGTGAACCGAAATCTTTCTGTACGGAAGAATGTCCTTTGGTTCCAGAACCCTAAAACTCCGGATGGTCATCCCGTTCTTCTCCAGAAGCTTCTTCACCATATCCTGCAGATGGGCGGCGCCCAGTTGAGGGGTTTCCCCGGGAAGGAAGCGGTTCTGAACCTCTTCATGCTTCTTCTGTACCAGGCTCAGTTCTTCTTCGACGGTCTTTCTTTTTTGAAGAAATTCTGAATATTTTAACAGTACCTTTTTCTTCAAGGCAATCTCTTCTTCCATCTTCCGGGTGGATTCAACCATGGGAAAAATCCCAAGGGAGAGAATGAGAACAATGAGGACCACCCCGATCAGAATCCAGAAGATCCGTTTTTGTGAAATCTTAATTTTCCGCAAAAAAAAGAGCTGTCTCAAGGGCTTGTCTTCCTTGCTTCGATTCTCGCTTTGATTTTGAACCGTTCCTTCTCCAGTGCCCCTTCGGGTTTTACCTGCCTCTCTTTGGTCACCGGAGCCATAAACTCCACCTTATCAAAAAAAGGGGATTTATCAATCAATGAGATGAGGTCGGACGCAGAATCCGCAAACCCGCTAATCTCAACCTCTTTCCCATTGTATTTTAAATTCCAAACCCACGCCGTTGGAGGTAAAAGGCGGGTCAGTTCTTTGAGCATTTCGATCTTGCTGATCTCTTCCGAGTGAATCTTCTCCAATTCGGCGAGCTCTTTGCTAAGGGATTCCCGCTGTTTCTGTAGCTTCTCGACCGTTTCCACCTCTGGTTTTCTCTTTTTGATCTCCTCGTTGAGGTATCTCAACTCATCGCGATACTGGTAGTAACTCTTCCCCCCCTGAAGGACTCCGATCAGAACCGCCAGAGAGATGGAAAGGATGAGGAGAAACTTCCCGATCGGCCTTTCCCTCTTCTTCATCTCCGTGGGAAGGAGAGTGAGAGGAATCTCGGGTTGAATCACCCCGGCTAAAGGAATTCCGACCGAAGCATAGGCCTTCGAAATCAAGGACGAATTACCGGGTAGTTTCATCCGATCCATCGGCGGCGTGAAAACACCGTTAATCCCGTCTATCTTCTTCAAGGAGGCCACGAGGGCTTCATCCGCATCGAACCCAAAGATAAAAAAGTTTGGCTTTGCAGAAGGAGTTTCCACTCTTAGTCGTTGATAGGTCTCCACCATCTTCAAACCCGCATCTTCCGGAGCCGTAGGGAGATGGAAACTCTCTTTCCAAACCGTTCCTTCCATCAGGTTCATTTCAAAATAGGGCTCGTTCACATCGAACAGAACAGAGACCTCCTTCTCTCCAGCGGGTCTATTAAAAGTGAATAGGTTGAGGCCGGCGATCGATGGAATCTGAATGGAGAGAGGTCTAATCCCAACTTTTTTTAACAAAGAGAGGTAAGTGTCAATATCCGATTTCTTCGCGAAAACGGCAATGAGAGAAATCCATTCCTTCTCTTCTTTAAGAAGGTGATAGTCCAGATAGACATCCTCTTTTTCAAAAGGCGTATATCGAGGCGTCTCATACTCAAGGACCTTTCGCAGGTTCTCCCGGGTAGCGATGGGAAGTCGGATAAATCGGACCACTGTCTTCGCCCTGGGAATTGCAACCGATGCCACATCCCTTTTGATGCCATGTTTCAGGATGAAACCATTGATTAGGCCCACCGCCTGAGTCTCCCATTCCTCCTTCTGCTCTTCCGACGGTATAGGATGGATGGCGCAGTCCACCACCCTGATCTTCCCCGGAGATTTCCTCAGCAGCGTGAAAACCAGGTGATTCGGCCTGAAATCAATCCCAAAACCGCTACGGAAAAGTGGCATCACGACCCCTCGGTTGCTATCGATAGAAGTTACTCCCCTTCATCCCTCTGAACCTAAGCTTATCCTTACCCATAAGTCAGACTCCTGGACACGGGGGATATCATGTAGCTAAGCCGTGGTAAAAATCCGAAATCCGAATATCGGGCGAAGCATCCGTCTCTGATCAATCCGAAACAATGACCAAAATTTAAATTTCAAATGACCAAAACGTGTTTTTGTGGTCTGTTTGTTTCGAATTTGGAACATTTGAAGTTCGGATTTATTTCGAATTTTGTGCTTCGATATTCGAATTTCCAATCCCTTGCCTTCATCTCCCCTTACCAGACCGCATCAATCCACTGAATAATTTTATAACCCTTTTTTTCCCGCGCGTCGATTTTGACGATCGCCTTCAGGCTCCGAACCGCCTCCCCCTGACCGATGGCTGTTGATTCGATCGTATAATACGCCCTCCTGGGCTGGTAAACAATCCAACCTCCGATTTCCCCGATGAAAGGGGCCATCTCCGGAACACGCCGGACCATATCCACTTGGTTCTCAAACGGTTTCTCTTCTCTCGCTTTGACCAACCGTTGAGCAACATCCTTGGGAATTCCCCAAACCATTCTCATCACCAGGGAAGAGGCGCTATTGATATCGACCTGCTCTCCGGAGGCGTAGATAGAAAAGATAGCCTTCAGCCCAATCTTTTCCGACTTTCCATCCTCCTCCTGCTTCCTCTTCCCATGGAAGAGATCCCGTGTCACTCCCTTGATGAGCAACAGTTCCTCAATCGTATCAAGGTTCCCATTCTTGCACTCGTAAGGGTTGGGAAGGGATTGGTAGTAATCATTCTCTGCTCCGTTGAGGCGGTAGAAATCATCAGGGTCCCTCCAGTCCAGGATGGAGTCAACGACGACGTCTCTTGCTTCCCCCACGAATCCCATATTGCCGATGATCTTCCTGAGCAGAGTGTCTGAAACGGTATTGATATTGATCTTTCCGTCCTCTCCCAGTATCCTGACTTCACATTTCCCCATGCTGGATGAAATCGTGTTGGGCCTTCCATCCGTGCGCCACTCTTCTTTTCCAGGAGGAATCTCCTCTATTTTCATCACCTTTCTTTTCTGTTGGATACGGGAATCATGTTTGTAGATCAACTCGACGATGGCCCGTTGAAGCCCTCCATCGGCTAATGCGTAAAGGGAAGCCTCCTCTTTAAAGTTCTTCGCGAGATTCGCTTCGGTCCTCATCCCGAAACTGAACTCCAGAACAACAACGGAGAGGATCGCAATCACCCATAACACCATGATCAGGGCAACGCCTGTTTCTCCCTTTTTCACTTGACGCCCTCCTGGATTCTCCTTCTCATGACGGGAGGTCTCGTGACCTCTTCATATTGAAAAGCAGAGATCGGAAGGACAAGGGTGAAAGAGGAGTCACTCCCGTCCGGTTTCTTAAGGCTCAACGCCACTCTCAAACACTTTGGCAATTCTTTCTTCTCCTTGGCGTTCCACTCCTCCAACCATGCCTCGGTCTGTTCCTTTGTCGCATCTTCTTCCTGGTAATACTCGAATAGGACCTTTGAAACCCCTTCGATAAGTGGGATCCCCTCCTCCTCTTTCGGTTCCTCTTCGAAGAAATCCCGGTTTAGAACCCTCTGCTCATAGAGGATAAGTCGACCTTCGTTCGACTTGCCCTCCTTGAACTGATAAACCGTATAAACAAGCCCATCGGTTGTATGTACCTTACCGGAAACGGTTGAGATAAATTTGACGGACTGGGCTTTCCCCTCAAAGGCTAAGTAATCGCCCTCCGCTTTTTTAGTCCGGACTTTATATGGGACGACTGATTTGACCTGTTTGGTCATCAAGTCAGAAACGATCCGGATGTTTTGGTATTCCTCTTTAATCAATTCTCCTCTATCCCACGACGAGAGTCCCAAACGGAAAGCCCCAAAAATGATCAGCAGGATAAATCCGAGGATGGTCAAACTGACCACCACCTCAATCAGCGTGAACCCAGATAATTTACAAATTCTTGGTTCTAACCAGGTGTGTTTGTTTAATCGTAACAATGTAACTGTTTGAAAATTTCCTTGTAAAATCCCTCCTAACCTCCCTTTGCCAAAGGGAGGAAATAGGAAACTCCCCCTTTGGAAAAGGGGGATAAAGGGGGATTTTGTTATGATTCTTTTAATCAATTGATTCATGAATGTTTTCTTTTCAAGAAGGCAAATTGATCTGCTTAACACATTAAAAAAGGAATTTAGCTCTTCTTCTCATCGTCTTTCAATTTGACCGCCCTAAACGATTCCAGCCCAAGAGACCTCTCCTTCACCCCCGACTTCCAAATGACATCGACCTTTACATGGAAAAGTTCTATCGGGGGTTTAAAATCGGTATTCCTTTCAAAAGGAAGGAGATCAACCTTTTTCGTTTCAACCTTCCAGCGAAAAGCCTCGTTGAACTCTCCCTCCTCCACCCCTTCTTCACCAGATGGATTGAGAGAAACCTCCTCCAGCTTCATCCGACCCAAATTGACGGCCTTCGTATATTCCTCTGAAACCCTGCCTAATCGAAGCCCACCGGCAAAGAGTTCCATGATCACCATCAGCCCCACACCCAGGATGGCCAGCCCGATGACCACTTCGATCAGGGTAAATCCAGGTCTATTAAAAATCTTTGAACAAACGGGTATGGGTGAACCATTCCGACTTTTCCAAAGAGGGGCATTTCCTCCCTTTGGAAAAGGGAGGTTAGGAGGGATTTTATAAATCGATGCCCTTACAATTTTGTGTCTGCCAATAACTCCTCTTCTCTCCATTTTATTCAAACCTTTATAATCTCCACCATACCTGTGAGAAAATGAACCTTGATCCGGTACCCTTTACGATCTTCAGCTTCTAAAAGAAACGAACCCCCATTCGACCCGCCATTGGGGTAGAATTCGATTGCCGGAAGTTCGGAATCGTATTGCGTCCCCTTCAACTCCACCTCTTTGATAAAGATTCCTTCAGGAAAGGCATAGGCTGGAGTGGATGGCCTCTCCTTCTTCTCTTCTCCTTCGCTCTCTTCCTCGTTGGCCTTCATCCACCGGACCTTCACTTCTCTCAGCTCAGTATGAAACAGAATCTGATAGATCCTTCCCTTGTTCACCGCTTCACTCCGACTGTTTCTGAGAATGGCAGCAATCTTCTGGGCGGTGCTCCTCAATTCGGCAGTCTTCGAGAGGCGCAATAGAGAGGGAGAAACCAGGGCGATGGATATACTTAGGATGATGATGACGATGATAAGCTCGACCAGGGTAAAACCTTTTCTCATTTCACAGTATCCTTCCAGCTTGCCACATCCTGATTCTCGCCCTCTCCTCCTTCTACCCCATCGAGCCCAAAGGAGAGTAGGTCATACTCTCCATGCTCCCCAGGACTCTTGTAGATATAGGCCTTTCCCCAGGGATCAACAGGAATTTCCTTGGGAAGGTAGGGACCTTTCCACATGTCCACTCCGGAAGGTTTCTCCCTCAGAATCTTCAGCCCTTCTTCGGTAGTGGGGTATCTTCCCACATCAAGCCGAAACGCATCGAGAGCAGTCCCAAAGAGCTCGATCTGAGCCTTTGCCGCCTTCTGTTTCGCCTGCGTCAACTTTCCAAAGAGGCGGGGACCAACCAGGCCCGCTAAGAGACCGATGATGATGACGACAATCATGATCTCGATCAGTGTAAAACCGCGCTCTCCTCCATGTTTCGTCTTTTTCATTATTCCCTCTCAATCCCCATATAAAATAAAAGTCGTTGGTTTGAAGGTCAAAGCTAAGATGCCAGTTTTGTTAATGGGTCAGGTCATGGGTCTTAAGGATTTCACTTTACCCCTTCACTTTGCCCAAACCGGCATCCTAACCATAGCCTTAACCTAAAATATTTTCATTAAAACGGTATCTCATTGATGCTGAAGATGGCTAAAAGCATGGATATGACAATAAACCCTACCACCCCCCCCATGAGCAGAATCACTGCAGGTTCCAGGAGGGAAACAAACCGTTTTAAAGCATTCTGGACATTCTCCTCATAAACTTCAGCGACTTTGATGAGCATTTCGTCGAGCTTGCCTGTCTCCTCACCCACTCCGATCATATGCACGGCAAGGGGGGGAAAGACGCCTGTCTCCTCCAGCGATTTCGAGACGCCCTTCCCTTCTCTTAACCGGTCGTGGATCGTCCCAATGGCCCTGGAGACCGCTCGATTCTGCGAAACTTCCTTGACCAGATTGAGGGCAGGCAAAATGGAGACGCCGCTCTGGAGCAGAGTGCCAAGGGTCCTTGCAAACCGGGCAACCTCCACCTTTTGGATAAGGCCTCCGACAATGATCCACTTCAATTTGAACCTGTCCCAGCGGGCCTTTCTCTCCTCCTGCTGGGTATAGACCTTCAAAACGGAATAAATTAAAAAAAACCCGCCTACTCCAATCCACCAGTAGTCTCTAATAACATGGCTGATCCCAAGCACAATCTGCGTGGGGAGGGGGATCGCCTGTCCCATATCGGAGAAGATCTTTGCAAACCTTGGAACCACAAACGTCACCAGGATGACAATCGAAGCCCCGCTGACGAAGGTGAGGATGAGGGGATAGATCATCACCGACGCCAGTGTTTCCCTCACCTCTTTAGCGCTTTGGAGATAATGGCTCAACCGTGAAAAGATTGTTTCTAAAAACCCGCCTGCCTCCCCTGCCTTGACCATATTGACATAGAGCTTGGGATAAACCCTTGGATGAGAGCCCAGAGCTTCCGCAAGAGAACTTCCACCTTCCACCCGTTGCAGGACATCCTTCACCGTCTCCCTTAATTTCCTGTTTTCTGATAAACTTCCAAGAATCCTGAGGCTTCGATCGATGGGCAATCCCGATGAGAGGAGCGTTGAGAACTCCTGGGTAAAGACAAGCAAGTCCCTGATGCCAACCCGTCTCGGGATAAGAGCGGACGCCCGCCATCTCTCCTCCTTTGACTCCGCAGGGCTGATACGGATCGGAATATAGCCCATCTGATGAAGGCTCAAGATGATGGCTCGCTCATCCTTACCATCCATCGCTCCTTCAACGGTCTGTCCATCCAGTGTGGCGGCTTTATAAATAAACTCTGCCATATCAGTTAGAAAATAAAATCTCTAACCCCCCTTCATCCCCCCTTAAACTAAGGGGGGAATAGAGGGGGGTTACGGATTTTCATGGTTCGTGGGCGTCCCCCGGACATGGGCCATTAATTAGAAAATAAGGAGTCCGTTCAACGGTTACGGCAATCCCGCGCTTCGCGGGACCCGTATCGTCTTAAAAAGGTTATGTCCGTCGTCTTTTAATGTTTTTTACGTAACCGTTGCCGTTCACCGATACGAGCTTCGTCACCGTAACCTTAACCCATGACCTTAAACCAAAGTTCATCCGGGAATTGAGTGGGTCACCTCCCCTTAGGATAAGTCGTTGCGACTCGAAACCGAGGGGAGGTAGGGAGGGGTTACTTTTCGTCCCAGCTCAGATAGGACGCTTTCCATATCAAGCAATACCTCATTGTCCCAAAACCGCATGACCTCAATCCCCTTGACTTCCAGGTATTCTGAACGAACGGCATCATATTTCTTAGCCTCGCCTCGGTTGTGCTGCCCCCCGTCTAATTCTACTGCGAGTTTCATGTTTGGACAATAGAAATCTAAAATATAAGGCCCAATGCTGTATGGCAAAAAAATTTCATTCCATAGAGCTGCTTGGTTCGGAGATATGCCCAAAGGGCCTTTTCCGCATCCGTCTGATTACGCCTCAGTTCCCTTCGTCGTTGCTTTAATGACGGGTCATTCTGAAGGTATTTCATAACTCCCCCTCACCCCCTCTCATACTTAAGAGGAGGAAAAGCACCCATACGAAAACCGGAAGAACCTAATCCATACGGGCTTTGCAGTCACCATCGAAAATCTACCGGGCGTCTTCCTGGGTAACCCTTAGAACTTCTGAAACGGTTGTCCTCCCCTCTTTCACCTTCAACCACCCATCCTCTCTCAAAGTTCTCATGCCATTCTTTCGAGCGATCTCTTTCAGGATATGGGAGCCTTTCTTCTCGAGAATGAGCCTCTGAACCTCATCCGTGATTTTAAAAAGCTCAAAGATCCCTGTTCTACCCGTGTATCCGGTAAAGGAACAGCTCGAACACCCTTTCACGTCAAAGAAATCAATGCCTGGAAGGTCATTCCCTCCTACTTGCAATTCCTTCAGGATGGCTGGATTGGGCAGATAAGGAATCCTGCAATGGGGGCAGGCGACTCTAACCAAGCGTTGTGCTAAAACGCCGATGATGGTGGAGGAGAGAAGGTAATCTTCGATCCCCATATCAATTAATCGGGTGATGGCGCTCGGCGCATCGTTCGTATGCAGGGTGCTGAACACCAGATGCCCGGTCAGTGCGGCGTGGATGGCAATATCCGCTGTCTCCGTGTCCCGGATCTCTCCGATGAGGATCACATCCGGGTCCTGACGGACAATAGACCGCAGGGCATTGGCAAAGTTGAGCCCGATGGATGGCTTCACCTGAATCTGATTCACTCCCTTGAGCTGATATTCGACAGGGTCTTCCACGGTAATGATCTTCTTATCGGGAGAGTTGATCTTCTCAAGAGCACAGTAAAGGGTTGTTGTCTTCCCACTGCCCGTGGGCCCGGTGACCAGAATGATCCCATAGGGTCTCTGAATCATCTCTCTAAAGTCAAGCAGGATATCTTCAGGAAATCCCAGTATTTCGATGTCTAAAACAATGCTCGACTTATCCAGTATTCTGAGGACGAGACTCTCTCCATAGATGGTGGGGATAGAGGAGACTCTGAAATCGATCTCCTTCCCTTTCACCCTGAGCATGATTCGGCCGTCCTGAGGAAGGCGTCTTTCGGCAATATTGAGTTTAGCCATGATCTTGACGCGCGAAACGATGGCTGCCTGAAGCCTTTTAGGAGGAGATTCAACGTCGTGGAGCACCCCGTCAATACGGTACCGAACCCTGAACTGGTCTTCGAAAGGTTCGAAATGGATGTCGCTCGCCCTTGCTTCAATCGCTCTTGAAATAACAAGGTTGACCAGACGGATGACGGGTCCTTCAGAGGCCATGTCGAGAAGGTGATCAACGCTTTCCTCTTCATCGATCCGGTATTCGGGAAGGCTCTCCATATCTTCAATAATTCTCTCCATGGGGGTTGTGCCCAGTCCGTAATACCGCTCGATCGTCTCTAAGATCTGTCTCTCCTGTCCGGCAAGGACGCGGATGTTATAACGGGTGGCCACGCGAATCGCGTCGAGAACGTAATAATCCAGGGGATTGCCCATAATGATCGTTAGTTCATTTTCTTCGAGACGGGCAGGGACAAACTTCGACTCCTTCATAAATTGGACCGAAAGAGGATTGATCAGAACCGGCTCCTTTGGATAATCCTCTTCACGTGCAAAAGGCACTCCGAAAAAATCTTCGAGAGCGCTCCTGAGCTGTTCCTCGGTCAGAATTCCAGAGTGGACAAATTCTTCCAAGACCGACACATTCCCTGAATCCTTTGATGGAAAATCGCTCTTTTCCAGGACCTCTTTCTGAATCCATCCTTTTTCAAGCAAAAACGTCGTGATGCGGGTTTGAATATTTTCCATCTTCAGCTTTTTTAAACCTATTCGTCTATGACTTCGAACAGAATAAATGGGTTTCGGCCCAGTTATTTTTTACTTCAATTATAACTCATTTAATCAAAATTGGAGATATTTTGCAAGTTTATTAGTACTACAGCGACAAATTTTTTAGTAAACCCCGTTAGAAGAACTTCGTCCTTCTAACGGGGTTTACCCAATGAATTTGATGTGCTCAGGCTTTTTGAGACCCTCCAAAACCTTGACGACTTTAGGGTGTTCTCAAAATATATCTCCACCTGGCTCCAGGAAAAGAGTTAAACCAAAATTAAACAATACCTGAAACCCAACTTGAGCGATTGTTTTATCCTTCACAACGGGGGCGGGGAGGCGGAAAAGTCTTTTAGCGGGATTATCTTGGCTGGGTGAATCAACCACGGGGCCTGTTCAATCATCACCTGCTTGGTGAAAAATTAAGGTCGATTGCCAAAACGTTTAACGAACTAAATTCTAAAAGGGTTTGAGCATCTCTGCCTCCCTTGTGAAATAGGGTGAATCGCTCAATTTGGGTGAAAGCTTTCAGTGCCATACTTCGTCAATAAACATCAAGCCTCCAAGGGAACCGCCTTGGAGGCTTGATGTAAAGCAACACTTATCAGAATAGTTAAATTACTGTGCCAGTATATTTCCTTTCAGTGTATATTTATTCCCATTATCGCTCACCAGGCTAAAACTGTATGACCCCTGAATCCTTACGCTGGGAGGCTTCAGGCTCCCCGTCAACACGCCGGACTCATTCCTGGCCCCGGTGATCTGATAGATTCCATAAACATTGGTCGTAATTCCAAAAGAGTTGGCGGTCGAGGTGTAATAAAAATTTCCTTCAATGCTGATGGAGCCGCCCTCGGCCAAAGCGCCCGATCCCGAAAACTCAAACACATGAGTGTAAATCTCACCCTCCGGTTCATAAGGATTAATCTCAAAAGAGGTAAGGATTCCGCTTGCGCTCCCTGAAAGAGCCCCGGTCCAATCCACCGGGATCGATGGATCAGTCACAAACCGCGCTCCTGATAAACTCAACGTCCCGTCCGGGGTGGGTAAACTGAGTGTCAATTTCTTAGAACTCGAATCGACACTCCCCGTAAAAGGACCGCTGCTCAATGAAGCTCCCGTATTAAAATCGCGGATCGTAAAGTCCCCGTTCAGGGTGCCTTTCGTATCGACGATATTGTAAGTCCCGTCGATCTCAAACATCCCCCACTTCAATGAGATTCCATAGCCCGCGAAGCCATTATCATCAAATACGAGGGTTGCTCCTCCCTGATCCGCTCCGGAGAGCTTACATACCCATCCGTCATACAGAATTCTGAAGCTCTGATCGCTCCAATCAAAAGCCTCCCAGGCTCCGTTCACCCAATTACCGACCCACACGGAGGTCCATCTGTTTCTTGAAGACGGCTTGGGAGAGGTCACGGCCTCGGGCAGTCTCGGAACGGTCCAGCGGTAAGAAGCGGCGCCCGGCGATAAGGCTGCAATAGAACGCCATGCTCCATCGACCCAGTAAAATAAGTAAACGGTCCCGCCCTGGTTCAAATAGGCCGAATTCCAGGTGATGTCGTATTGAGAACCAACGACTAAGTTCTCCCCTCCATTCGGGGATGTGACCTGAATAAACGGCCTCCCTTGAATCGTAACAACGAGAACATTCGACCACGCAGAGACAACATCCATATTCGTTTTGCTTCGGGCTCTTGCCATCACCTGGTAAATTCCGGCAGTCGGCCATGTTTTGGATACGGTACTGGTATTCCGGAATGCAGAGCTCCAGGACGAGTAAGTCCCGTCTCCCCAACTGAATTGATACTCCACGGGAGAACCAAAACTTGAAGACGATCCGCCGGTGGAAAACTTATAGGGTGTACCCGTATATAAAGTTGCGGTCCCGCCAAGGGTTGGGGTGGTTGGAGGAGTGACCGTTTCTTCTCCCGGATCCCCATTTTCTCGGATGATGACTGTTGCGCTCTGGGAAGAGCCCCTGGTGTAGGTCGCATTTGCATTCAGTGCGACAATAACGGTTTCATCAGGCTCTACGATGGTATTGCGAACAGGGGTCACCGCGATGGTAGCGCTGGAAGAACCTGAGGGAATGGTAAGACTGCCGGGAAGGCGATTGTAATCGCTCTGTGGGGTGGCTGTTCCGCTCACCGTATAGTAAACGGTCAGCGCCGAACTGGTTGAACCTGTGCGGGTTACCGTAAAGAGTCCGCTGGTGAGAGGGTTTTCTGTTGCCGTATTGTTCGTGGAAACGATCGTCACCGTAGGGCCGGCATATTGAACCGGACCGCTATCCGGACTTTCGATGTCGCTTGTATTGACCGCCCTTAAGACGAAGGTTATAGGCCCGGCGTAGGTGTCCTGGAATGTGACTGAAAAACTGCAGGTATTGTTCGGATGCGGAACCGTGGCAATCAGGCTTCTCGTACCATCCGTCCTGAAAAGCTTATACGCTCTTATGTTCGGCTCTGTATTTAAGGACCAGGAAGCCGAGAGATTGAGCGTTGCCCCGAATGAATGTGGCGATAGAAACAAGGGAAAGATTAAAAACAGCAGGGATAAAACGATATGCGATATGAATTTTTTATGTCTCTCCATTTCATTTACCCCTTTAGAAATCCCCGTAGTTCCGTGCCACGAAGTTCTTCAAGGCCGGCTGGAAACCACTCAGCTCCCTCCTTCCTCCTTTTGAAAAGTCGTTGCGACTCGAAACCGAGAGGAGCGAGGGAAGGATTTGGTTCTTATTTTCTAAACATATTGTATTGTATTTCAATTAATGTGGAAAAGTTTTACCACTTTTTAGTATTATATTTCCCTTTTAAGTCTAAAAGTCAAATTAAAAATCACTCATTAAAAATTTCTAATATTTCCTTTTTTTCAGATTTTATTGATTTTGAACACTTAGGTTTCTCGGAACCCCTGGTGGAATTGTGTCTAAATTATAGTTATACGATGCAGGTGTACTGTCCGCGCTTTGATTGTTGTTTGTATCGACAGCAGTTAAGACGAAGGTTAATGTCCCGGAGGAATTATCCGGAACGGTGATTGTAAAATTATATGAGGTCGTGGGGTGTGCAATTGTTCCGATGAGGGTCCTCGTTCCATCGGTCCGGTAAAGCCGGTATTCTCTCATGTCAGGCTCTGTATTTGCGGTCCATGTTGCCCTAAGATTTAAAGTTGCTCCAAATGAAGGGCCGCAGATGAACAATAAAGAGAAGACGATAATGATCCATTTCATTTTCATAATGATCCCTCCATTCTATTTAAAAATTACAAAGATGGTTATTACAAGAGGGGGGATATGCAATTAGAATGCCACTTGTCCCCTTTTTCATTTTATAGGCAAGTGCGATAAAGGGAGGGAAAGAGAAATTAAAATAGAAAATTTATTTTTATTGATAATTCTTGAATTTTTATAAAAAAAAGCTAAGAAATTTGAATTAAAATTGAACTGTATTGTAACTATTTAATTTTACAAAGATTTTAAATAAGGAAAAGCTTGAGTTAATTGACATTTTGTCCTTTAAGCATAACTGTTTGAATTTTTATTACTTTAAGGAAAGATGAGGAACATGGAGGTTGATGATTGATAAAATGTCAAAAAGTAAAGATGTGTCTGCCCAGTACCATATTAGGTTAATGATTCGTTTGAATAAAGGGCAAAGATTATAGAAATTGAGTTTAAGGAGATAGCTCCTCTCAATCTAAAGGGGCTGGCCCATCTCTCAGATAAATGAACCCACTCCCTGGGCTTAAGCCCAGGGTTTCAGGCCTCTGGCATACCTGTCATGACCTTCAGCCATGCCAGACATGCCGGAAAAGGCCTCCGCTTCGCTCCGAAAGGATGCCATTCATCCCCAGGTTTAAAAGCCTGGGGTTTTCTGGCATATTTCATAAAGAGAATGTTAGAAGAGAAGCCTCCCACAATCTCAATCATCATAATTATACGTCAGAGGGATACCCGAAGCACCTCCTCCGAAGTAGACCGCATACCAGGAAGGCGTCCCACTAGAGGGCTTGATATACCAGGCCCCGTTGTTCGGACGATAGAAACTATAGTCAGTCTTTCCATTTCCATCGTAGTCTCCCGGGACCGATGGTCAAGGAACAACAAATGTTACGACTGTCCCGCGCTTTGCTTTCTATGCAGATAGCCATTATGAATATGTTGATTTTAAGAAAGGAAACATGGACAGGATTCAACATCTGATGATACAGAAAAAAGACTGGTTTCTGGTCCTTCGGACGGATAAGTTTTTTTATTTGTCCCAAGAAGTCTTTAACAAGGGGTGGGTTGATCTCTCCCGTTTTGGAGGTAAGGGGATGGAAACGGTTATCATTTTTAAAAAAACGAATTAAGGAGCGGCAGTTTAACGGCCATACTCATCCGAGAAACGCTCGATATCATCCTCCTCAAGGTATTCCCCATTCTGAACCTCGATGATTTCAACAGGAATTTTACCCGCGTTCTCAAGCCGGTGCAGAGTGGATTTGGGAACATAGGCAGACTCGTTTTCATGAAGAAAGACCTTCTTGTCCCCAATGGTAATGTTCGCCCTCCCTTTGACAACCACCCAGTGCTCAGAACGGTGTGAGTGAGTTTGCAGGCTCAATTTCTCCCCTGGATTCACAACGACCCTCTTGATCTTATAGCGGGGACCTTGTTCAAGAACGGTGTAACTCCCCCATGGACGGTAGGTGGTCACCGGTTCTAATGCTTCTTTTCTCTTGCTCTTATTAAGCCGGTCCACCATCTCTCTGACTTTCCACGCCTCTCCCCTCTTCGCAATTAAGATTGCATCCTCTGTTTCAATGACAAGGCAATCTTTAAGCCCGATCGTGGAAAGGAGTCTGCCTTTTCCGTAGATAAGACAATTGTTTGTATCGAGGGTGATCACATCGCCAATCAGCGCGTTGCCATCCGCATCCTGGGGCAGAAGATCGTGCAGGGAATCCCATGATCCGATATCGTTCCAGTAAAGGTCCATGGGAAGCATGACCACCCGGTCTGATTTTTCCATGATAGCGTAATCAATGGAAATTGCAGGCATCTGGTGAAACTGTGAGATCATCTCATTCCAATTCATCTGAAGGATCGTATGAATCGGAGGAGAGTGTCTCTTAAATTCCTCCATCAGGGTGCGGATGCTGAATGCAAATATTCCTGCATTCCAAAAATAGTTCCCTTCCTCCACATATCGTTTTGCCGTTGCCGCATTGGGTTTTTCTACAAATTTTTCAACTCGGAGATAACTTTTTTCAGTGATTTTGGACTGCTGACTGTTTACTGATGACTGACTACTGGCCTTTATGTATCCATAGCCCGTCTCGGGCCGATCAGGTTTGATGCCGAAGGTGACCAGATGGCCTTGTTTCGCAAGACCGGCGGCGAATTGAACATATTCTAAGAATTGATCATCAGGCCGGATCACATGATCGGAAGGAAAAACTAAAAGGATCTCCTCCTCGGTGCATCCCAATTGTTCAACGCAATATTTTAATCCAAAAGCAATGGCAGGCGCCGTATTTCTGCTCTCAGGTTCGAGGAGAATATGGTTTATCTCCCGAAGATCGGATTTTACATGGAACTGATATTCGCTGTTCGTCATGATCACAAGATCGTTTTTCGAAAAGATGCTTAGAAGCCTGTTTGCAGTCTCCCGTAGCAATGAATCGTTTCCATTGAGCTTCAGAAACTGTTTGGGGAAATTCTTTCTGCTGAGAGGCCAAAGCCTTGTTCCAGAACCCCCTGCAAGGATGAGAGCTTTCATGACAGCCTTTCTCTTTTGTCTAATTTATAACGATAATCTCTTTTTGTGCCAATTCCATGCCGTCTCAATAATCGTCTCCAAATCTTCGTATTGCGGTTTCCACTTCAACGTCTCCATTGCCTTCCGGCTACTGCTGATCAATACCGGTGGATCCCCTTCCCTCCTCCCGGTCTCCACAACCTTAAAATCCCTTTTCCCTATCTTTCTCACGGTCTCAATAACCTCTCTTACCGAATGGCCCGTGCCATTGCCGAGGTTAAACGAATCACTCTGATTTTGATTCACGAGGTACTGCAGTGCCTGGATATGGGCATCGGCCAGGTCTATGACATGGATGTAATCCCTGATGCAGGTGCCATCCCTGGTTGGATAATCGGTCCCAAATATCTTGATTTCAGGTTTGAGCCCCATTGCCGCAGAGATCACCAGGGGCAGGAGATGGGTTTCAGGATGATGGCGTTCCCCGATCTCCCCCTCCGGGTCAGCGCCCGCAGCATTGAAATACCTCAGGTTGATATACTTGAGACCGTAGGCTCGATCATAGTCCTTCAGAACCTGCTCAATGATGAGCTTGGTCTGGCCGTAAGGATTAATCGGAAGTTGAGGGTGGTCTTCGGAAATGGGAATCTTCTCTGGAAAACCATAGGTTGCACAGGTAGATGAAAAGATGAAATGTTTTACACCAAATTCTCGCATGATCTGGAGAAGGTTCAGCGTGCCCATCACATTATTTAAATAATATTTTTCAGGTTGCTGGACCGATTCCTCCACGAGACAGAAAGCGCTAAAATGCATGACTGCTTCAACTCGGTAACTTTCGAAGCAGGAGCGGATCTGCTGCATATTCAGTAGATCGCCTTCACAAAAGTCTCCCCACTTCACAAAATCCCTGTGCCCGCGGCTCAGATTGTCATAGACGACCGTCTCAAAGCCTTTCTGAGTTAAGAGTTTGTTGGCGTGGGAACCGATGTAGCCCGCTCCACCGACAATAAGGATCATACTGACTGAGTGTCCTTTCTCAACCCTTTTTTTGACTCGCCTTCATGCGATTGTTAGCTTAATTTTCAAAACATTATACACCTTTTAAGAAATATAACAAACTCAGAGGTGTGGTGGTGTGGTAGATTGAGGATCAATAAAGGCGTCTCGGAGGAGTTTGCTCTGCCTCGCAAAGGCCAGTCTTGGATTTTTGGTATCCTTCATCAACGAGATCTCCTGAGTAATGAGCCTCGTGACATTGAGGAGATGAGTCTCCGGTCTTTTTGACTCCCGTTGATAAAGGGGATGTTGTTGATTGATATAGATGACCGTTCCCTCGGTAAAACATTCCGGCTCATTTTCTCCAAAATCATCAAGACAAACCGAAACCCCCATCTCACCGAATTTCATTCTTTGTACCACTGCATTGGGAGTCAATCGCTTCACCTTTGGCGACTTCTTTCTTATCTTCTTGGGGGCTGGGATGGGTTTGTCTTCTTCCTCTTTCTCTCCTGAAGCGAGATCAACTTCGGCCTTTTCATCTCGTTCAATTTTATTTGAAACTGCAGCCGCGCCTCCCATCCCCTGACTCTCTCCTGCCAGAGGAATGGCGCCAAAAGGAGAAAGATCCGGGTTGAGAGCAAGCGCGCGATGAATTCTCTGGAGGGCTTCTTTCAACGCTTTGCTCGCTTTTCGTTTCTCCTTTCGACCAGCCAGCCGCTTTAAAACCCCGTCGACCTCCTGGATGACTTTTCCCATCACCTTCTTAAAAGCTTGATATTGTGGACTGTCAAGAATGAATCCTGAACGATCCGTCGTGACGGGTAGAAAATCCGCATGGATTTCTCCACGAATCCTCGAAGCAATCTTTCCCCAATGTTCCAGGCCAAAAAGCTCCCTTTTGATCGTCACCTGTTTAACCTTTACATCCACGCCTAATTCCTCCGGTGAGGCCGTTGAAGAAGGCAGGATGACAATCTCACCGTGGACAGGCCCGAATTCTGTTCCCTCAAGAAAGGGAATCCGATGCCCGCTCAGACTTCTCGGAGTGATCCGCATCCCATTGAGCCTGACCGCAAAGTTTGAAACTTTAAGGGGGGTCCCCTCGACAATCTTTCGAATCACCTCTTCTGGCTCAAATTCCCTTGCCAACCGAAGAAGGGTAACAGTCGTCCCATTTCCCCTCTCCTTGTCCGGAGGCAGGATTTGAAGCGGTAGATTCCACTCCTCTCCTTCCTTTCCCCATTCTTTTTTGTCAAACGTCACCTTGGCTGCAAAATCATCTTTCTGAGTATAGACCTCAAAACACTCGCAGGCTGAGAGACTTGCAAATTTCCCGATGCCGAACTGACCGATGCGGTCCCGTTGAAATCGTGGAGATGTTGATTTCAGAACCTTTTCCGGGGAACCGATATTAAAATATTGCCGCAGACCCTCCCGGTCCATTCCAGTACCATCATCCTGAACCTCAATCAACTCATCGGTCATTTTGATCAGGACCTCGGTGGCATCGGCGTCATAGGCATTGTTGACCAGCTCCCGGATCAGCTCAATGCTCTCCGAGTAGAGCCGCTCTCCAATGGTGATCAGATGGCTTTTATCAACGGTAACAGGAAGGTATTCCACTTATTCAGCCAACTCCTTGATCTTTTTTCCCAATTGGTTTCGATGGTCAATCTGGAGGCACAATGGGGTAATTTAAATTAAAAAACCTTAATGGTCCCAACGGGATTCGAACCCGTGTTACCGACGTGAGAGGCCGGTGTCCTAGGCCACTAGACGATGGGACCCTCTTGTAAACCAAATTCCAATCATCAAATTCCAAACACCAAATAATCCCAAATTACCAATGTCCAAATTCCCAAACAAATGACCAACTTGTGTTATGCTTTTAATCATTGGTGATTGATGTTTGGTGATTATTTGGTGCTTGGTTCTTGGTGTTTGATCATTTTAATTTCAGGTTCAAATTAACCCACAGCCCCTTAAAAATCAAGAGATTTCTGAGAAAGTGCAGAAATCTCTTGATTACACCGATTAGCACAGATTACCCAGATTAGAAATGAATTGATAGGTAAAGGGAAATCAGTGAAATCATTTTTAAAATCTGCGTCATCAGAGAGCGAACTTAAATATTTCATAGCTCTCATGAAGCTAAAATTGAAAAGGGGTTAGTTTTTGCTTATAATCACATTGGAACCCCTATGATCCCCCTCAGAGATGCCATTCCATCGAAAACCTTTCCGGTCATAAACATTCTCATCATCGTCGCGAATGGCCTTGCCTTTATCTGGCAACTCTCACTTGGACCCTCACTGAAAGAGGCCTTTCTCCTCTATGGCATTGTCCCTGTCCGATATTCCGATCCAAGTCTCTCCGTTCAATTTACAATGTTCGAACAGGTCTTTCCGTTTATCACATCCATGTTTCTTCACGGCGGTTTCTTGCACATCCTTGGCAATATGTGGTTCCTCTACATCTTCGGGGATAACATTGAAGACAGGCTCGGTCACTTCCGTTACCTCCTCTTCTATTTTGTCACCGGTGTTGCTGCTGGACTTGTTCATCTCTATACCAACTGGGGCTCCCAAATCCCCACCATTGGAGCAAGCGGAGCCATCTCCGGAATCATGGGAGCTTACCTCCTCCTTTATCCCCGTTCGCGGATCCTGACTTTGATCCCGATCTTCTTCTTTTTCCAATTCGTTGAAATCCCCGCCTTCATCTTTCTCGGATACTGGTTACTCATTCAATTATTTTCCGCAAGCTTGACCCCTAAAAATGTCGGAGGGATTGCCTTCTGGGCTCACATCGGAGGATTTATCGCGGGCCTGATCCTCGTTAAAATATTCGATGTGATTCCAAAGATGGGGATTGGGAAAGATTTCCGCCACTATACCGAGAGAAGGACCACACCTCGCCTTCAAACCATCTTGCCTCGATCCTTTACGGAAGAATTGAATCTTTATGGTGAGATTAGGATTCTCATAGGAGGCATCACTCATCATCGCATCATGTTCCAGCAGTGGAATAGAATAGAAGGTTCCTCTAAAAATGTCATTCCGGTCCCGATCTTTATCGGGAAAATCCAGTCCCGTTTTTAACGGGATCGAAATAACTGGACTCTCGATGGAGTTTATCCCGTACTTAATTCGGGGCGGGAGTGACAAATTCGGAATTATTAGAGGTTCTCTAGATTTTTAGCATCTCCCGGCATAAGACACCGTTTTCTTTTTAGCATTGAGATGTTGTTCCATAAATTAAAATAATTCTAACATAATTTCGGAAAATATTTTTATCTAAATCGCTCAATTTAGATTTTATATAACATTGCAAGCACTCAAGAGAAATGCAGGTAATCCCCTTCACATGACTTCTGGCTTTGTCTGAAAATTCCTTCAATAACAGCCGCATGGTAAATCGAAAACTATTCAAAAGTCCTTCAAAATAAAAACGATTTGATTTTTTTCCACACGTGGCATAATGTTTGCGGTAAAGAGGGGTTAGGATTTATTAAAAAATTGAAAAACAGGAGGTGAATGCTATATGAAGAGAGAGCATATTACCCTTTCAACATTTCTGGATTCCCCCTTATGCGGAAGTGACAAATTAAGATTCGGTCGAGTCTCCGTTCTCATCATGTTGACCATTTTTCCGTTCATTCTCCTCACATGGGAAATCGGAAGTGGAAATTCAGAATATGTCGGTTCCGAGACCTGCAAGGGATGCCATGAGAAAATTTATGCCAGTTATACGAAGTCGATCCATGGTAAAAAAGAAATATCAGGCGCCCCGACTCACCGGGAGGGTTGCGAGTCATGCCATGGCCCCGGCGCCCAACATGTCGAAAAAGGGGGAGGAAAAGGCGTCGACCTGCTTGTCTTTGGCAGAAAAACCAATGCGCGTTCTAAGAATGCCAAGTGTCTTGCCTGCCATGATATATCAAAGGACATGCCCTTCTGGGATTTAAGTAAACACAAAACCATGGATGTCTCCTGTGTGGACTGCCACTCCATCCATTCTGCCAAAGTAAAGAAGGGAATGTTAACCGCAGAGGAACCCGACCTCTGTTTTTCCTGCCATAAGAGAATCCGGGCTCAAACGAATAAGCAGTCTCATCATCCAGTCCGGGAAGGCAAGGTAAAATGTTCTGACTGCCATAATGCCATGGGCACATCGAACAGCAAGGGAATGATTAAAGCGGATTCCGTAAACGATCTTTGTTACAAATGCCATGCTGAAAAGAGAGGGCCGTTTGCATTTGAACATCCCCCTGTTCAGGAGAACTGTTTGAGTTGCCACGAAATTCATGGAAGTAACCATAGCCGGCTCCTGGTCCGAAAAGTACCGCTTCTCTGCCAAAGTTGCCACACCGTATCAGGGCACAAAAGCACGCCATACACCAATCTTCACTCATTCACCGGGACTGCGACAGCTCGAAAAAATATGTTTTTCTCACGCTCATGTCTTAACTGTCATGGGAATATTCACGGGAGCAGCCGATCCCCTGAATTTATACGATAGGAGGTGAAACCATGAAATTCAAGATCATCATTTCTGTTATGATATTCAGCCTTCTCCCTTTTGGGAGCGCCTTTTCTCAGGATAAGTCAGTTCAAGGAGAGATTTCGCTGACTGGCCAGTATGTGGGAATAGAAGGCGAAAGAGGTGGCAAAGCAAAATTCACCGAGTACAGAGACCTCCAGGAAAATGGCGGCGTTTATGGAAGATTGCAACTCAATCTTGATACTGAAAAATATTTTATGAACTTAAAGGCAGGCGATTTTGGTTATGATACCTTCTATTATCAATTGGATGGAGGCCGATGGGGAAAGTTCGAGGTTGACCTCTTTTACCGTGAGATCCCCCATCATATTACATTTGATGCCAGAACCTTTTGGTTAGGAGCAGGCGGAGATACCCTGATCGGAACTCCGGGCCCTGTCTCTTCGTGGAATACGTTTGACTACTCCAGCGAGAGGCGTCAACTCGGGGGAGGATTGAAGCTCAATCTGATCAAGCCATTTTTCTTTGATGCCTCCTATGAGAGGGAAGAACGATACGGAACTAAACCCACAGGTGCGGCAGGAGATCCAACGGATAGCGGAAATGCTGCCCTCGAACTTCCTGAACCTACCCATTACCTGACAAACAATCTGAAGTTTCAAACGGGATATGCGAAGAAACCTCTCTATCTATCCCTGAACTATTTCTACAGTGATTTCAACAACAGTAATACGGTCCTCAATTTCTCAAACCCTATCACGGGAACCAGTGATCTACGTTCCCTTCCTCCTGACAACACGTATCATAAAGGCTCTTTGAAGGGCACCCTGAAACTCCCATGGAATACCAAATTCAGCACAAATGTTGGCTTCTCCAGAGGAAGATCGGAGACATCCGCCTTCCCCACCGCATTAGGGCCTCCCACAGGTAGAACCGAGTTTAAAGGAAAGGTGCGCACCCTGAATTACGATGCCGTCCTCACTTCAAATCCTGTCCGCTTTCTTGATGTCAGGGTTTTTTATAAATTTTACAAAAGGGACAACCAGTCGGATAATCCCCTTGGACTGATCGAAGGGTTTTTAGATTATAAGACGAACAATGTGGGAGCAGAGGCTGGTCTCAGGCTTCCTGCAAGGCTCTATCTCACAGGTGGTTATGAATATTTGAAAACGAAACGGGATTTTCATGCAGACCCTGTGGATGTCCTACCCCATAATGCAGACCACAAATATTTTATTGATCTTAAATGGAGTGGCTCTGATGTTCTAGATGCACGGGTGGGATATGAAAAATTTAAGAGAGATGCAAAATACCAGAGCCCTCAAACCTCGGCTCAGCTCGATAGAAGATATGCTTATGCTGAGCAAGATCGTGATACTCTCAAGGCAGCCATCGATCTCTTCCCTTTAGAAAACCTCAATCTCGGCCTTGAGTATCGGCACCGGAAAATTGACTATACCGACACCCACCTTGGCATGAAGAAAGAGAAAAGAGACGAGGTGAGTTTCAATGTGGATTACGCCATAGGGAAAATGGTCAAGTTGTTTGGGAATACGGACTTTGGTTTGATTAAATTCACCCCTGATCTGCAGAGGTCTGGATTGAACTGGAGTGCCGAAGAAAAAGATAAGACCTACGGGTATGCGTTGGGCGCTGAAATTTATGCGATCCCCAATAAACTCACGTTCATCTTAAAACACCATTATCTGAAATCGAATGGAAATGTGGATATGACGATCGATCCAGGGCTGTTTGCTGCGGCAGGAATTGTTGGGGCAAATAATGATGTGGTCGATATCAGCAAATGGGATGACTACACCCTTTATGGGTTTAAGATAAAGGGAATTTATAACTTCACAAAATGTCTCTCTGTTTCACTCGGCTATGGTTACCAAAGGTTTAACTATAAAGATGCCCAATTAGATGGCTATCAGTTCGTCCTTGGCGGTGGAGCAGGGAGTAATGGCGCCTATCTTACAGGAGCCTATAAAGATCAATCTTATAAGGCCCATTTAGTATTTGGAGGAATCACCTTTAAGTTTTAGCCTGACCTTTCATCTTTTCACCTCAATTCTATACAGGGTTGATAACAACCCTGTATAGAATCCCCTCTTGAGTTTTCAAAACAATTCGTCTTTCCCTTTATCATTCGCGCCAAAAAGACCAGAGGCTTATTTTTCTGCTGAAAAATCTGTTGAGGCATGTGTATGTTTTAACCTTCACCTGAATCTATTTTCTGTCTGGAATATTCTTCATGCCGTTCTTATCAGAAAAATAAAAATACTTAAATATCAAATAGATACATAAAATGATGCATTGGCAAAGAAATTGCTTATAATATTTTGGATTTGATTATCAAGTTTGCAGTACCGCTAAACTCTTTATTAACAACAAATAAATTCCCAAGTCAAAAAGGGTAGTTAAGTACATGAGGTATTCAGTCTATTGGATAATCTTGAATCGGTAAAAAAAATCTTAAAAGGAGATGAATATGCGGAATAAAGCTTTTAGAAGTTTGATATTGGTTGGTGTGATCTTTGGAATTTTTGGTGTCGCTTATGCGACAAATGGTATAAAAAATAATTTTAACACTTTTTATGCGGGAAAAGGGATTGTGACGGCAGGATCCAGAATAGACCAGTGCATCCTTTGCCATGCATCAAATGCCCAGAACGCTCAGGATCTTCCGTCGCTTGAAACAGGGGCTCCTGGGGTAACTCCATCAGGGCCTAATCCCTATGGTGTTCTACTTGAAAGTAATGGCCGTAACTTTGGGTCTGCTGAATCGGCAGACTCCGATGGTGATGGCTCTAATAACCTTGCTGAAATCACCGGTAAATTCTTCCCTGGCAATCCTCTGGATAAACCCGCAGCCGGTGATGTCACTGCTCCAACCGTCACAGCTTTCACAGTTCCCGCCTCTTCAACCTCTTTGACCGTATCCGGAATCTCCATCACAGCCACTGACGCTGTCGGAGTTACGGGCTACATCATCACGGAGTCTGCAACCGCTCCTCTGCTTACGGCTACGGGTTGGGTCAGCGTCACCTCAACGACCAGCTTCTCGACCACAACTGCCAGCTATACGGCTGCCAGCCCTGGAACGAAGACCCTTTATGTCTGGGCCAGAGATGCTGCCGGAAACCGATCTGCCCAGTTCACAAGCCGCTCGGTCAACATCACGCTGCCTGACGCCGTTGCGCCCAGCGTTACGGTTTTCACTGTTCCCGCCTCTTCAACCTCTTTGACCGTATCCGGTATCTCCATCACAGCCACTGACGCTGTCGGAGTTACGGGCTATATCATTACGGAGTCGGCAACCGCTCCTGCACTTTCTGCCGCCGGTTGGGTCAGCGTCACCTCAACGACCAGCTTCTCGACCACAACTGCCAGCTATACGGCTGCGAGCCCTGAAACGAAGACCCTTTATGCCTGGGCCAGAGATGCTGCCGGAAATGTCTCAACGAACAGGAACGCCTCTGTCACTATCACATTAGGAGCGAATATCCCTATTGTTGACTTTGATGGAGATGGAAAAACCGATTATGCAATTTTCAGGGGGAACAACAGTAATTGGTACATTATACCTTCTGGAGGCGGACCTGCTTACAACATCCAATGGGGTGCAGGAGCCCTCAACGATATCATCGTTCCGGGTGACTACGATGGAGATGGAAAGACAGATATTGCGGTCTGGCGGCCCGGTAATGGGAACTGGTATATTAAAAGATCTTCAGATGAGGGAGTGACCCAAACACGTTGGGGCAGAGGTTCTCTTAATGATATCCCTGTCCCGGGTGATTACGATGGGGATGGAAAGACGGATATTGCAGTCTGGCGTCCCGGAACGAGGTACTGGCTTATTAAGAGATCTTCGGATGGCGGCGTCACCTTTGTTCGATGGGGTTCAGGTTCTTTGAATGATATCCCTGTTCCTGGAGACTATGATGGCGATGGAAAAACGGATATTGCGGTCTGGCAGCCCGGTAATGGGAACTGGTATATTAAAAGATCTTCAGATGGGGGAGTGACCCTGACCCAATGGGGTTCAGGTGCGACGAATGATGTGCCTGTTCCTGGAGACTATGATGGGGATGGGAAAACGGATATTGCGGTCTGGCAGCCCGGTAATGGGAACTGGTATATTAAAAGATCTTCAGATGGGGGAGTGATCCTGACCCAATGGGGTTCAGGTGCGACGAATGATGTGCCTGTTCCTGGAGACTATGATGGGGATGGGAAAACGGATATTGCGGTCTGGCAGCCCGGTAATGGGAACTGGTATATCGATCCTTCCGGTGCTGGTTCAACTTATTTGCTCCAGTTGGGCGGAGACCCAACAGATATTCCGGTAAGCATACCCTAAGGTTAATAGACTTCTACTTTATTGAATTTGAAAAAAGCCTGGCATGAACTCCCTTCCAATGCCAGGCTTTTTCATCACTTTACCCTTTTGTTAAACTTTTCTTTTACAGTTGCTGCAGGGTAGCATTTTCTAAGTGTGTGTAAACACGAGCATTGTTCTTTGGAAATTCCATAAATGACCAGAAATGTGGTGACATAGGTTGTTCTGAATTATATTGACAGAATCAATTTAGGTATCAATAAAATCCAACTGATCATTACTAAAAACAACTACCTCACTATCGAGTTCAAATTAACCCACAGCCCCTTAAAAATCAAGCTAAAATTGAAAAGGGGTTAGTTTTTGCTTATAATCACATTGGAACCCCTATGATCCCCCTCAGAGATGCCATTCCATCGAAAACCTTTCCGATCATAAACATTCTCATCATCGTCGCGAATGGCCTTGCCTTTATCTGGCAACTCTCACTTGGACCCTCATTGAAAGAGGCCTTTCTCCTCTATGGCATTGTCCCTGTCCGATATTCCGATCCAAGCCTCTCCATCCAATTTACAATGTTCGAACAGGTCTTCCCTTTTATCACCTCCATGTTTCTTCACGGCGGTTTCTTGCACATCCTTGGCAATATGTGGTTCCTCTACATCTTCGGGGATAACATTGAAGACAGGCTCGGTCACTTCCGTTACCTCCTCTTCTATGTTGTCACCGGTGTTGCTGCTGGACTTGGACATCTCTATACCAACTGGGGCTCCCAAATCCCCACCATTGGAGCAAGCGGAGCCATCTCCGGAATCATGGGAGCTTACCTCCTCCTTTATCCCCGTTCGCGGATCCTGACTTTGATCCCGATCTTCTTCTTTTTCCAATTCGTTGAAATCCCCGCCTTCATCTTTCTCGGATACTGGTTACTCATTCAATTATTTTCCGCAAGCTTGACCCCTAAAAATGTCGGAGGGATTGCCTTCTGGGCTCACATCGGGGGATTTGTCGCTGGCCTTATCTTTATTAAAATATTTGACCTGATTCCAAGGATGGGGATTGGGAAGGATCTCCGCCACTATACCGAGAGAAGGACAACACCACGCTTTCAGACCATCTTGCCTCAATCCCTTCCGGAAGAACTGGATCTTTACGGAGAAATCAGGATTACGCCAAAGGAGGCATCCAAGGGAGCCCGGAAGTTGATCGCTATCCCCCAAGGATTAAAGAAGAGGAATCTTTGGGTGACGATTCCGCCGGATGTCCGGGAAGGAACTCAACTACGATTGAAGGGCTTGGGCCGGATGGACAGGGATGGCCATCGAGGTGATCTGTTTCTCGAAGTCCACATTATAGATTAACATCAACATCCTATAAATTTTCAATCAAACGGGCACAGGTAGGTTCATCCCCATTCAATCACAGCTTTCCAGAAACCCTTCTTATCTTCCGGGGAGCTGCCTGCCATATATTCAGGCAGGAGACAAGGGCACAACCAATCAATACCACAAAAACGGGCAGGTAACTTCCTGTTTGATCAAAAAGAAAGCCTGCAAACCAGGCGCCTGATGCTCCACCTATTCCGACAAAGAACATGACCATTCCGAAGATCCCTCCGAAGGCCTGCCCCTCAAAAAAATCTGCCGCGATGAGGGGGGCCAAAGCTGCATGAGCAGCATATCCGAGTCCGAAAAAAAGTCCATATAAATACGGGAAAATAGGAGTAGGTATCTGGCTGAAGAGGATAAGCCACAGCACCCCAAGGATGGAACAGATGACTCCTCCCGTAAAAAGAACCTCTCTTCTGATCTTATCTGATAATATCCCCCAAAGAACCTTGCTTCCGATACTCACGATGCCAACGATCCCCACAAGATAAGATGCAAACAGAGGTTCCAAACCATGGTCTATAAAAAAAGCGACCTGGTGTGTAAAGACGGATTGGATCATAAAACTCCCCAATAAAAAGGCCGATGTCAAAAGCCAGAAGGGTTTAGTGGCCAGAGCCTTCCGGATCGTCCATGAACGGGAAACCCATTCTTCATCGATCACTGAAGGATCTTTCTTAGTCTTTTCCAGAATTCCGATATCGGTATGATGAGAAGGGAGTCGGGGAGGTTGTCGCACAAAAAGAATTGCCAAAAGGATCACAATGAAAGGAATGAATACAGCGATGATTCGATAAGTGATCCGCCATCCTAATTGTAAGATGAGGTATTGGATGGAGGGAACACAGATCAAAATTCCTATCCCTATTCCCGCGGATATGATCCCCATGGCCATCCCTCTTTTCTCCTTAAACCACTGCTGGACAAGGGTGACATTGGGCACCCAACCGGTCGCTCCAAGCCCCACAGCGGTAATGAGGCTGAAGAAGAGGTAAAAATGCCACCAGGTCTGGGTAAAACTGCACAGGATGAGCCCTGTTCCCATCAGAAGCGACCCGCAGATGAGCACTCGTTGGGGATGTGTGGAAGCCATCATTTTTCCTGCAAAAGGCCCGACGATACCGCTGATAACAACAAACAAGGAGAAGGCACCAGCGCCTAATGAACGGCTCCAGCCAAACTCTTTCAAAAGCGCTACGAAGAAGACAGAGAAGGCATACCAGACGCTATAAACGAGCGCCAGGGTGATGAAACAAACGCCAACGATGACCCAACCGAAATGAAAGTTACTTTCTTCTTCCATAAAGCTGCAATTTCCTCTCCAACAAAATTACTCGGGAAGAGAGCGGGTTGTCAACGAAAAAAGATTTGAAATCGTTTCTTGAAATGGTTAATCTGAAAGGGTTCCATCGTCAGGGGCCGAAGTTATATTGAGGAGTATTTAAATGGCAAATCGCAAACTGCATGAAAACAGTCTCAACCCTTTCTTTGATCCACAGAGTATCGCCGTGATCGGGTCCTTGAAAGAAGGGTTGTTTGGAGGTTTGGTAGTCATCAGGTCCCTGCTCAATGCCGGTTTCAAGGGGGAGATCTATCCTGTCAACCCTTCTTACAGAGAAATCAACGGATTAATGGTCTATCCTTCGATAAAAGATGTCCCAAAAAAAATTGACCTGGTCCTCATCATCACTGGCGCAAGATCAGTAGCTGGAATCTTAAAAGAATGTGTGGATAAAGGGGTGAGGGCTGCTATTGTCGTCTCGGATGGGTTTGCGGAAAGGGATGAGGAAGGACGAAAGCTCCAGGAGGAGATTGTAGCCATTGCCAGGCAGGGAAATCTGCGTATCATCGGACCCAATACCGCTGGCATTGCCAACCCCTCAAAGGGCCTCATTCCCAACCCGTATGAAATGGGATACGAAAAGGTCAAACAGGGAGCCATCGCCATCGGCGCCCAGACAGGGATGATCAATCCGCAGGCATTTCCCTATGGAGACCTTGGCTACGGCGTAAGTAAGATATGTGATTTTGGCAATAAGGCTGATGTGGATGAATGCGATATCATGGAATACCTTGAAGGAGATCCCTCCATAAAAGCGATCACTCTCTACCTCGAAAACATCAAAGACGGCAAACGATTTCTGAAAGTTTCAAAGAGAGTGGCCTCCAGCAAACCTGTTCTCATCTTAAAATCAGGCCGGACAGAGCAAGGGGCTCGCGTTTCCGCTTCTCACACCGGTTCTCTTGCTCAGGATGATCGCATCTTTGATGCAGCCTGTAAACAATCCGGAGTCATCCGTCTGAATACCTTCAGGGAGTTATTTGAGTTGCCGAAAATCTTTGCCCATCCGTCCCTGCCCAAGGGGAATCGCCTGGGAATTATTACCTTCACCGGCGCTGTGGGGGTTCTGGCCATCGATGAAGGAACAAAGTATGGGCTTACGGTTCCTCTATTATCTTCCGTAACGAGAAATAAATTGGATGCCATCTTTCCGGGGCTTGGAAATAGAATCGTAGATATTGGGCCGCCGATGGCTGTCATCAACGATTATATGTCCTTTTATTCTGAAGTCCTGAAAACCGTCGTGGCTGATCCTCAGATCGACTCCATCTTCAATGTCATCTGGACAGGCCCTTCCGGTGAGTTCGTCGACAACTATCTAAAAATCTACAGGGGTTTCCAGGGGAATCGGAAACCGATCGCCTCATGGATTTATGGGCCAAGATTGTCCTATGCACAAGAGATGGCTCGTCACCTGGAGGACCTCGGTTTTCCTGTGTTTTCAGATATCGAAATGGCCATCAAGGCGCTGGGTATAGCAAACCAATATGCAAATAGACTGTGTCATAATAATAAATAACAAAATTTTTGAAAGGGGGGAGAGGCGGTAAGGTGAAAAAGATTTAGGGCGGTAACCTTTAACTGTTCTAATTCGGGCGTGTCAAGCTTATGAACACATTCCGTTTTATTCAAGCGACAATTTCCCATAACCTAAAAGACCCGCATCCTAAATCTTTGGAATCTGACTGCCTCTCCCCCAAAACTTGTGATGATGATACAACCTCAAAGGCAAAGGGAGGAGATTGATGAAGACATCCGCTACGATCCTGAAATTAAAAAAAGAGGGAAGGCAGATCTTGACCGAATTTGAATCCAAAAAGTTCCTCAAGCAAGCCGGAATCCCTGTCATCGAAACGAAACTGGCAAAAACCCCGAAAGAGGCTGTTGCCATCAGCCAGAAGATGGGTTTCCCGGTGGCCCTTAAAATCGCCTCCCCGGATATCGTTCACAAGAGCGATTCGGGTGGGGTGAGGCTATCCCTTAAAAATGGGGCTGAAGTGAGAGCTGCCTTTAAAGAGATTCTGGAGGGAGCTCAAAAGAAAAATCCCTCGGCATCAATTGAGGGAGTCTCCGTTCAAAAGATGGCGAAGCCCGGAACAGAAGTGATTGTGGGCACGAGCAAAGACCCTCAATTCGGACCCGTCATCATGTTCGGCCTGGGAGGAATTTTTGTAGAGGTGCTCAAGGATGTCTCTTTCAGAATTATTCCACTGAGTCGAAGAGATGCCTTAGAAATGATTGAAGAGATAAAAGGATACCCGGTCCTACAGGGCTATCGGGGCAAGGACCCTGCGGATATCTCTGCTCTAATTGAGATCATCCTGAAAATATCCAGGGTGATGGAGCAGAACCCCGAGATCAGAGAGCTCGAGTTCAACCCCATACTAACTTATAAAAAGGGAGCCATGGCTGTTGACGCAAGGATTATTTTAGAATAGGAACCAGGTTTATCATAACCGCCTGAATCGCCTTGGGATGGGATCCAGGTTGTCAAGAAAAACAATCAACAGATTGGATGGTATCAACTCTCTCCAAACCGAAAAGGTTGAAAGGAATAGCACCATATGGTAAAAAATTACCAAAACCCACCGAGGAAATTAAAACATGCCTCAAATAGATATTTCCCCACAAACTGATTTTATCCGAACAATCATTGATGAACACAACAAAACTGGCAGATTCCAGGGCCGGGTAGCGACCCGGTTTCCGCCCGAACCCAACGGCTACCTTCACATCGGACATGCAAAGTCCGTCTGCCTCAATTTCGGCATTGCCGCTCAATATGGAGGCACCTGCAACCTTCGCATGGATGATACAGACCCAAGCGGTGAAACACAGGAGTACGTCAATTCAATCATCCAGGACGTGAAATGGCTTGGATTTGATTGGGAACGCCGCCTCTTTTATGCCTCAGACTATTACGAACAGCTCTATCAATATGCTTTGCAGATGATTCAACAAGGCAAAGCCTATGTCTGCAGTCTGAGCGCGGATGACATCCGGGAGCACCGGGGCACCCTGACCGAACCCGGCAAGGAAAGTCCTTATCGTAATCGGCCCGCAGAAGAAAATCTCGACCTCTTCAAACGTATGCGGGACGGAGAGTTTGAGGACGGCGCCCATGTCCTTCGTGCCAAAATCGATATGGCCTCTCCCAACATCACCATGCGGGACCCGATCCTTTACCGAATCAAACGGGCGCATCACTACCGAACCGGGACAAAATGGTGTATCTACCCGATGTATGACTTCGCCCACTGCCTTTCAGACTCGCTGGAAAAGATTACCCATTCCATCTGCACGCTCGAATTTGAAAACAACCGCCCCCTCTATGACTGGATTCTGGATGAATTAAAAACAGCATCTCATCCACAACAGATTGAATTCGCCCGCCTCAACCTCAGCTACACGGTTCTCAGCAAGCGAAGGTTGATTGAACTCGTCGAAAGAGAATATGTGAAGGGATGGGACGATCCTCGAATGCCCACCATTGCCGGGATGAGGAGACGTGGCTACACACCCGAGGCGATCCGAAATTTCTGTGCGAAGATCGGCGTCGCCAAGAATGAAAACCTAGTTGATGTTTCTCTGCTTGAGCACTGCATCCGTGATGATTTAAATGAACGCTCTCAAAGGGGAATGGGGGTACTGCGGCCGCTTCGCCTGGTCATTGACAACTATCCTGAGGGAAAGGTGGAAGAGTTAGAATATCCCAATCACCCGCAGAACCCCGGTATGGGGTCAAGGAAAGTCCCCTTTTCCAGAGTGTTATACATTGAACAGGATGACTTTCTCGAGAACCCGCCCAAGAAATTTAATCGCCTTGGCCCCGGCCGGGAAGTGCGACTCCGGTATTCCTACATCATCAAATATGTGAACATGGTCAAGGATGAAAAGACCGGTGAAATAACGGAAGTGCACTGCACTTACGATCCAGAGACGCGAAATGGTCCCCCTCCGGATGGACGGAAAATTGAAGGAGTCATCCACTGGGTATCGGCAGAACATTCAGTTCCCGCTGAGGTTCGTTTATATGATCGCCTCTTCCAGGTGGCCGATCCAATGGGTCAAGACGATGAATTTACGAAATACCTGAATCCAAAATCCCTCGAAACCCTTACCGGCTGTCGTGTGGAACCTGCTCTTACCACAGCAAAACCCGGAGACCGCTTCCAATTTGAAAGGCTCGGCTATTTCTGTGCAGATCTAAAAGATTCTTCTCTTGGAAGGCTTGTTTTCAATAGGATTGTCACACTCCGCGACTCCTGGGCCAAAGTCTCCGGCCAGTCAAAGAAATAGTCGACATGATGGGCATGAAGGTAAAACAGAAAAACGGGATTGTTCATCATCGCCTCTTGTTGTCACCCTAATATTGTTCTTAAATCCTTCAGGATCTCTTGCATGGGTACAATTTCTATTTTGCCCTCATACGTTCTTCGATTCCCCATATAAACGAAATATGCTTTTGCCATAGGATAATCCGCCAAGAACGATTTCAAGCCCGCCAGCATGCTTGATGTTACCCTGGAAGTTCTTTTTATTTCAAAAGAAACTAACCCCTTAGGGCCATATAGGACGAAGTCCACCTCTCTGTCGTTGGAAGTCCGCCAGTAGAAAATCTTATATTTAAGATCCAGGGCATTATTAAGGGCAATGATTTCTTGAAGGAAGAGTGTTTCCAGAGCGATCCCATCCACCTCTTCCGGGGCATCAAGTGGTCCCATAGGTCGTAAAGTCCGGTAGACTCCTGTATCAAAAAAATAAAATTTGGGATGCGCAACCAGACGTCGTTTAGCCCTCTTTGAAAAAACGGGGACTCGATAACCGATCAGAAGATCTTCAAGAATTGAAAAATAACTCTCAACAGCCTTTCTCTCTACATGGCATTCTCTTGCAACCGATGAAATGTTCAAAACGGAACCCTGGGAAAAGCTCGCCGCTTCCAGGAATCGGGCAAATGCCGAGAGATTCCTTGTAAGTCCCTCTTGACGGATTTCTTCCTCGAGGTAAGTCTTAACATAGGCCTCAAGATACTTTTGAGGGTCCGTTTCTGAATACACGCTGGGTAAATGACCATATTTAAGGGAATGCTCTAATCGGAAATCCTTCCCCAACTCTACGACTGACAAAGGATGCAAAGAAAGCGTGAGAGCCCGGCCAGCCAGAAGATTGGGTCCCTTTCTTTTCAATTTTCGGGGACTGGAGCTGGTGAGAATAAAATGATATTTCTTGGACTCAATTAAACGATGCACTTCATGTAAAAGATCTGGGATGCGCTGTATTTCATCTATAATAATCCAATCTTTAAAATCAGAAGGGATAAAGTTGGACAACCGCTGTGGATTGGCTGTTAAATCATTAAACAATTCAGCTTCCAATAAATCGATATAAACAGCCTTTGGGAAGGCAGACTTCACCCATGTGGTCTTACCGGTTCCTCTGGGACCGAACAGAAAGAAACTTTTGGCCTTAGGCGGACTGAGCAATCTGGAATACATAACTCCATTTTACATAGTAATTTGGAGTTGTCAAGTCCATTTTTACAACTTCCAACTTGGTAAAATTCATCTGCTTTACCCACGAACCCCTGTGAACTCCTGCTGGAGTTGGACCAAAATAAGTTTTTGATTTTATGAGTCAAGTCTGAAAAAATGGGACCTGATTTTGATCTTAAACTGTCATTTTGTGGGCTGAAGCGAAAATTCTAAGGAATGTCAATTCTTTCGAGACAATAGTTCCTTCATAGGTACCCATCCACGCCCCTCTCACTATTCGGACAACATTCCAAGACAAAGGCTGTCAGTTCCAATACTCCCCTGGAGTTCCCATCCGATTTCGGTTTTCCTATCTCTGCCAGCTTCACTCTTTTCCGCGACTCCTGGGCCGAAGTCGCTGATTCCGAAAAAAAATAGCCTCCAAAGGCTCAAATGAACTACCCCGCCGCAAGCAGCGGGGAATATAACCCCAAGGGATTCAAGCCCAAGATTCCAACATAACTCTTGACATCTCGATATATGATGCAATATATATAGATATATGAAGACATCCATACAGATACCAAATAGTCTTTTTGAAGAGGCTCGTAAGTTAGCTCACCGGGAACGGACGACTTTAAAAGCACTTGTAGAGGAAGGACTTCGCCGGATTATTTCCGATCGTAAGAAGCGAAATGGTTTTCGTCTCCGTAAGGCTACCTTCAAAGGCAATGGCATTCAGCCTCACCTTGCGGATGCTTCCTGGGATCGCATCCGTGAGCTTGGCTACGAAGGGCGTGGTGGATGATTGCCGTTGACAGCAACCTTCTGGTCTATGCACATCGTGAAGATTCTCCTTGGCATGACAAGGCCTATTCCCGTATTGTCGAACTGGCGGAAGGGCAAGCTCCATGGGCTATCCCATGGCCATGTATTCATGAATTTCTCGCCATTGTGACTCATCCCCGCATATATACCCCTCCAACACCTCTCGAAAAGGCCCTTGACCAGGTGGAAGCCTGGCTTGAATCCCCAAGCCTTGTTCTCCTCTCAGAATCCGAGGATTATTGGCATCCACTCCGGTCTATGCTTCAATCTGGAAAGGTATCCGGTCCCCAGGTTCACGATGCAAGGATAGCAGCTTTGTGTCAGCAGCATGGGGTGAGTGAGTTGTGGACCATTGACCGGGATTTTGGCCGCTTCCCAGGATTAACCGCCAGAAACCCATTGATCGGTTAATGGATACCTAAGAGGGATCAGGGAACACTCAAAATAAAAAGCGGGTTGAGCCCATTGAAGCTAAACCCGCTTTTTCATTGGCTGGGGGATGAGGATTCGAACCTCAATTCACGGAGTCAGAGTCCGTTTTATAGATTTTCCCATAATTTCCTTTTATCAAACAAATCCATTGACATTAAAAGAAATTTCCTTTATATTCTTTCCTAAGACATCACTTTAAAAGACTTAATTTCAGACAAAATAGCGGGACAGGAGCGGGACTGGAAGATGTACGGATGAAAAAGCTTTGGTATGAAAGGGGGCAAATCATCATGGCAAAATGGATCAAGACGAACTTTCCGGGGGTCCGTTATCGGGAACATCCGACCCGGAAAAATGGAGTCAGACGGGATCAATATTTTACGATCCGTTACAAGTTGGCTGGAAAGGACAAAGAAGAAGGCATAGGGTGGGCTTCTGAGGACTGGACAGCGGCAAAGGCTTACGATCGATTGAAGGAATTGAAGGAAAACCGGAAATCCGGGGAAGGTCCGCAAACCTTGGCCGAGAAGCGGAAAATTGAGGATGCACGGAAGGCGGCGGAGAAAACAGAGATGGAGCGCCAGGAAAAAGAGGCCGTGACTTTCGGTAAGTTTTTCAACGATACTTATTTACCACAGGCGAAAGGTGACAAAAAAGAAAGATCCGTCACCCGTGAAGAGGGACTTTTCAAGGTCTGGATTTCCCCTGTCCTGGGCCATTTATCCATGAAGAACATTGCACCGTTTCACTTGGAAAAGCTAAAGCGGGACATGACAGCGGGGGGGCAATCGCCGCGATCCGTTGAATATGGTCTTTCGGTTGTAAGACAGATATTCAACACGGCGAAACGGCTGGGAGCGTTTGAAGGCGAGAACCCCACGGCGAAAGTTAAATTTCCAAAGCCGGATAATGGCCGGATGCGATTTTTAACCCATGAAGAGGCAAGCACACTTCTGGAATCCCTGAAAAGGAAGAGCGCCGACGTTCACGACATGACCCTTTTAAGCCTGAATTGCGGTTTACGCTTCGGGGAAATCGCTTCTTTGACATGGCAGGACGTGGACCTTGAAAGAGGCGTCTTGACGATCCGGGACGCAAAAGCCGGGAGCCGCTACGCCTTCCTGACAGAACAGGCGGCGGAAATGCTCAAGAATCGAACCGAGGGAAAGCCGTCGGATTATGTTTTTACGGGCCGCAAGGTGAAGCTGGATCGAATTTCTATGACGTTCAAGCTGACCATTGACGAACTAAAATTGAATGAAGGCATTGACGACCCACGGTTGAAAATATGCTTTCACAGTTGCCGTCATTCTTATGCGTCCTGGATGATCGATGAAGGGCAGGACCTTTACACCGTTCAAAAGCTGCTTGGGCACAAAACAAACGTCATGACGCAAAAATATGCACACATGGCCGAAAACAAACTGAGAGACGCGGCAAGGGCTTTAAGCATGGCATTGCGACCACAGAAAGAACAAGCCGGGCAGGATCAAACCGGGAAGGTTGTGAACTTTTCAAAGTAAGCACATCGAGGGGATAGGGAGCGCACCCGACAAAGCGGCGAACCCTGGCCGCTTTCCCCTTCATAACCATAGGGCCGCATATAGGGGGCGGATCATGGAAAAACAAAAAAACGGAATAGGGGAGCTGCTAAAATATGAACACTTCAATTTAAAGATCGGGGCCGACGCCGCCGGGATGGAGCATTTCTTGGAAGCGCACGGGCAGCACATCCAAAAAGGACTTGATACTTTGTCCGTGGAAGCGCCGGGCTTTTGTCTTGACTTTAAAACCACGTTCACACCTGGGCGGGGAGCCGTGCAAAGCCTGAGTTGTGCCCTTGCCGGGAAAGTCTACACCGTCACCTTGGGGGACATGACGCCGGAAGATTGGCGGGCCTTTGCCGATAAGCTGACCGCGCGTAAACGAACTATGGCTGCAAAGACGGCGGTTGACAAGCACATCGAAAAAACCTTGAGACAACAGCGGGTCGCAAGTGAAAAAGCACGGCTTGCCTATGAAGAGTCCGGCGATCCTCAAATTGTAATAGGATTTATCAAGCGTTCACCGTCCGGGGCGGCAATCAAGGAAACGTGGGTATCAGAGGCAATTCAAAACTGGAAACGGGACGACCGCGAGGACCTTTTTAAACAAGCATTTGAACCAAGGCGCGGGGAACGGAGTAAGCCAAACACGCGAGCCTTAGAAAACATGATGTTTGAAAACAGGATCGACAATCACCGCAAGGCCGGAAAAACGCTTGAAGGAGCTTGCATTGCAGAGGCGCAAAGGACTGGCGGCGGCAATCTTACCGGCGATAAGTTATTTAAAAAACTGACGGCGCTTAAAAATAAATACCACCGGGCGAGGCGCATTGAGCCGGAAATTACGATTGAGGAAACGCCGGAATCCTATATTGAGAGCGCCTTTCCTGCCAAAATTGAAGTTTTAGGCCATGCTTATTTCGGGCGATGGCAAATCAAACACCCAAAAAATAAATAAGCCTATTCCACCTTGACGCGCAAAGCCTGCTTATCCATTTAAGCGGGCTTTTTTATTTCCCTTTCCTTTGATTGGTGTCATTAAATACCCCTATTTAAAAAACTAAAATCCCGTTGTATATCAATCACTTATGTGCTATCTTGTACACAAATGAAACATCAAACTAAGGAGAAAAACATGGAAAAAATATTTCAGAACATGGCCGACAAATGGCCGAGCGCCTGGGTTGCCCGAACGGAAAGCGAAAAATTCACGGGCGGGATCATTAAAGAAAAATACCTTGCAAATTTAGACAGCACCGGAAAAGGTCCGGCGGGCCGGGTCCGCATAGGCAGAAAGATTGCCTATCCCGTGAGCGAGTTTGTCAAGTGGCTGGAAAGCCGAAGCGCCGTCATTCCTGAGCGTCACCGGACGAAATAGGGGGCCGTCATGTTGAACGACCCTGAAACCATCCGGGCCGCTGTTGACGAACGCATTGAAGCCGAACGCCGGACCTATGCACCGGAGCCGGAACCGAAAACACCGACAAAACAAACGGCCTTTTCAAGCAAGGAAATTCTTGACGCCCTGGGGCGAAATGAGGACGGCGACGCCTGGCTTTACGTCGAATTGAACCGGGACCATTTCCGTTATGACGCGGCGGCGGGCCGCTGGTATACTTTGGCCGGTCACTTTTGGGAACGTGACACCCTGGCCGAAGCGACGCGGGCCATTGACGGAGTGATTGATATTTACGCGCAAGAGGCGAACCGGCAAGCCTGGCAACGGGCGGCGGCGGAAAAGGCCGGACGGACTGAGGACGCAAAGCGACGGAGAGAGACAGAGGACGCCCTTTTTAAGAGAATCCGGGCCTTACAATCGGTTGCGCGGAAAGAAAACGTTTTGACCTTGGCACGAACCGGAGCCGATAGCCTGGCAATCCGGGGCGATGAATGGGACCGGGATCCCTGGCTTTTGGGATGTCTCAATGGAGTGGTTGATCTTAGGACCGCGGAACACCGACCGGGCCGACCAGATGATTTCATTAAAACAATCGCGCCAGTTGAATGGAAAGAAATTGACGAACCCGCGCCGACATGGGAACGCTTTCTTACTGACATTTGCAGCGACAATCACGACCTGCCCGCCTATCTTCAAAGGCTTTTCGGTTATGGCATAACTGGCCTTACGAACTGGCACGTTTACCCCATCTTTTACGGACCGCAAGGAAGAAACGGAAAAGGTACATTTCTCGAAACCCTAAAATTTGTATTGGGCGACCTGGCTTATAAAGCACGATCCGAAATTCTGCTTGAATCAAGAAACGCGCCTTCACGTGGATCGGCGGACGCGGACACCCTGGCATTGCGGGGAAAGCGGATCGTTTGGGCGAGCGAAACATCCGAAGGCCGCCGGTTGAACGCTTCTCGAATCAAGGAACTTTGCGGCGGAGACACCTTGAACGCCCGCGCCGTCTATGGCCGGGACCCGGTAGAGTTTTCCCCTTCTCACTTACTTATACTTTTGACGAATGACCGACCGCAAGCGCCTGCATCCGACGCGGCGCTATGGGAGAGGATTCACCTTATTCCGTTCAACATTCGTTTTGTGGACGACCCACGGGGACCGAATGAAAAAAAGGCGGATCATGACCTTTTGCAAAAATTAAAAATGGAAGCATCCGGGGTTTTGTCCTGGATGGTCAAGGGTTGCCTTATTTGGCAACGGGAAGGGCTGAAACCGCCTGAAACAGTCCTGGGAGCGACGCGGGAATACCGCAAGGAAGAGGACCTTATTGAACGCTTCATTTCTGACCGCTGCTTGACCGGACCGACTTATGAGACACAGGCGGGGGCGCTTTATAAGATTTATCAATCCTGGGCTTCCGAAATGGGATTGAAACCCATGACGGGAATTCGCTTCGGCAAGGAAATGCAGACGCGCTTTAACAGTTATCAAAAGCGCCATGTTTTTTACGTCGGCATTGGACTTCTTGACGGGGAATAATTACAGCCATGCAGCCATTGCAGCCATTTTTCACTAACTTTTACTTTTTAGATTTCATGCTTTGCCATAAGGAAAGTTTTGGAAAATACCTGCAATACCTGCAAACTTGAAATTAAGGGACGTTGAATGAAACTTTATCCCTGCAAATAGCTGCAAGAAAAAACCCGGTTGACCGGAAAAATGGAAACGTCATGACCCTTCTTGAATTGATCGAGGCGGACGGCGTGAAACTTACCCGACAAGGAAAAACTTACCGGGGGCGCTGTCCCTTTCACCACGGTAAAACATCAACGTCATTGCTTGTGGACGGAGGCGCGGGGAAATTCTTTTGTTTCGGTTGCGATCAACGCGGGGATTCGATTGATTGGCTACGCGAGCGGCGGGGATTGTCTTTTGCGGAGGCTTGCCGATACCTGGGGCGCGATCCGGGGCCACGATCAAACGGGCCACGACCGGCATCGACGGCATGGGAACCACGAGAGGCAAAAACACCGGCAGGCGTATGGCAAGAACGGGCGCGAACCTTTCTTGACGGGGCGGTTTCCCGTCTATGGTCACGACGGGGCGACACAACGCGGGCATGGCTACACGCGGAAAAGGGCCTTTCTGACGGGACAATCAAGGTGGCGGGCCTTGGCTTCAATCCGGCGGATTTATATGAACCAAGGGATACCTGGGGCCTTGAGCCGTCACTTAAAAACGATGGAACCGAGCGCCGTCAATGGATACCGGCGGGGCTTGTAATTCCTCACGTCATTGGCGGCGCTGTCCATAGACTGAGAATCAGGCGCGGCGATCCGGGCGACGGGCCACGATATATTGCCGTGAGCGGTTCAAGCATGGCACCTATGGCATGGGGCCGGGATAAGGCGGCGGCTGTGATAGTGGAATCAGAACTTGACGGGCTTCTCTTGAATCAAGAGGCGGGCGACTTGGCCGGGGTTGTCACCATGGGATCAGCACAAGCTAAACCGGACAGGATCACCCACGAGACATTGACGGCGACGCCTGTCATTCTCGTTTCATTGGATAGCGACGAGGCCGGGGCGAAAGCATCTTGGAAATTCTGGCTTGAAACATACCCGAACGCGAAGAGGTGGCCGACACCTTATGGGAAAGATCCTTCAGAGGCCGCGCAGAAGGGTTTAAACATTCGGACATGGGTAGAAGCAGGGCTAACGCCAGGAACCTTCACCGAACAAAGCCAAGGATCGGTAGAGGCTATAACAAAACCCTTTCCTAAAGAATGGCTTCAAAAGTATGACGAAACGATTCTTGAACGATTGGCGATTATGACGGTTGACGGGCGGTTGTCAGATCAAGAGGCCGCGAGGATTTTAAATTGATGAAGGGCATGACGAAAAACAAGTTACACAGATATTTTTAGTAAGAGAATGGCGGGGGGCTTCCTTTCCGTTCGCGCCCGCCCGAAGAAAGAAGAAAGAACCGGGCCGAAAGGGGGGGAGGGCTATGTCAGCCTTCCAGCCTGATCCCAAAATGACCGAGCTGGTCATCACGCGCATGTGACCGCAAAATGAAATATCTGGAGGTGGAGGTTTCAAACGAGGGTCAAAATTATGATCTGCGAAAGCTGCCGATCCAATTTTGAAGGTCGTCCGAACCGCCGCTATTGTTCGCCGAAATGCCGAAGACGGGCGGAAATGGTCCAACGGGTTGTCAAAAAAAGGGAAGGCTGGAAATCGTTGCGGGCCGCTATGGGACTGAAGGAAAGGGCTTTTTATGATACCATCCGGGAATTTTCAACGGAAGGTCTTCAAGAGTTTCCCATTGACGACCTGAAGGAATTTCCAAAGGAAGAAGGCAAATGGGACACATGTGTCCCATTAGACGACCTGAAAGAATTCGGCGTTAACCCGCCCGAAAAGGGCAAAAAAAGGGGGCAAAAACGATGAAAAATGGCATGGAAAAAGCGGAAGTTGAAAAGATCCTGAAAAGTATCGAAGCGCATCCGCTGACGCAAAAGATCAAAGAAGAAGAAGCCGCGAAGATCCTGGAAGAAAGGCTGCTGACCGCCGCAAAACTGCGGCAAGCGCGGGAAGAAGCCGAAAGGTTTATCCCCCAATACGAAGCGGATCTGGCGAAGGCCGAAGCCGATCTTAGGGAGTATGATGAAGGAAGGACGGTCGTCCTGGAAAAAGCGAACCTGGCGAAAAAAAAGCTGGCGGAAGAACGCGGACGCCTGGACCGCGAAAAGTCCGAAGCCGAAGGCGCCCTGTTAGGGAATTACGATCCGGCTATTGACGAAGCGATCCAATTTTTTAGGGACCGACATGAAGCCTTATTGCGCAAGTCGCCTAATAAGCAAACGCACGAAGGCGGAACGGACGCCTACACCTTAACTAAGAAACTGACCACCTTTTCAAGCCTTCCTGCGATAAGGTCGGCGCTGGGTTACTGTCGCGCCGCGATCGAGGAATTGGAAAAGGCGAAGTTGATCCCGGAATTGGACTTTGACCGGATCGAAAAACTAAAGGTCGGGATCCCTGACACCGAAGTCTATACCGAAGTCACTACTGAAAAGCCGCTTCCCGGCATTAATGCGGATCCGCGAAGCTTGTTACCGTCTGATAATGAAATGGAATGGTCCCTGGGAAAACTGAATGAGAAATTTAAAAAGATCATGAGGAAGTGAATTGACGGACCACGCCCATATTGACGCACTAAAAGCCGCCGCTGATCCTCTTCGGGTCGCCGCCGCCCTGGGCCTTCGGGGTCGAGGGAAGCGCTTCTTCTGTCCGATCTGTCAACCGCAAGGGGGAAAGACGCCGGACCTGTCCGTCCGGGACAAAGGTTTCACCTGTCATAAATGCGGGTTGAAGGGGGACCTTCTGAAGCTGGTCGAGGTCGCCGCCGAACTTGACTTTCCGTCCGCTGTCAAATGGCTTGAAGACTTGATAGGCATCCGCCCGCCGGGACGCATGAAAGGCCAATGGAAGGATAAGGGCCGGACCGGGATCGGCGATCCTGGACGATCCTGAATAATGAAAACGGTTGCTTTGCGGAGTGGCGGGCTGTCAGATTTTTCTTGCAATCTTTGTGAAAATCGATATTCTGAAAGTTATAGAGTTGTGTGTGATTGAATTTGAAACTCATTCGGTCTATGGCTTAGAAAGGAGATGAGATAAATGCCACAAGTCGGAGTCGAAGCAAGTTTTGCATTTTTCTTCTTCATCCTGATTCTTGCAATAGCAATCATGGTCGGAATTTCGAGATGGATATTTAGAATCAACGACATCATCAAACGATTGGACAGCATAATAAATGCGCTGAAAATTGGATTTGACTTGGAAGATGTTAAGAAGAAGAAAAACTAAAGGAGAAACATCATCACCGACCATACAAAAGGAGAAAAATAATGGATCTAAAAGAAATCACGGAAGCAAAGAAGGCATTGGAACAAGATATACTTAAAGCGGTGAATAATTTTGAATTGAAAAGTGATTGTATTGTCGAAGCGATAAGTCTCAAACGCAAAAGAATCGAGGCAGGTATTGGGTCAAGGGACGCGCTGGATAGGGTGACGATCCGCGCGGTTCTGCCTGAGTGATAGGGGCGGGCTGGCTGGATTAGAAAATGGATCGACACTGAATCACTTTTGATAATCACAAAGATTCCCCGGCTATGATGGCCGGGTTTTTTATTGGTAGGAAATAAAAAAGCGGGACAGGAGCGGGACAAAATCACCAGAAAAAGAAAGATAGTATTAGCATGAAGTCTGTAACCAATTGAATTTATTTGGCTGGGGGATGAGGATTCGAACCTCAATTCACGGAGTCAGAGTCCGTTGTCCTACCATTGAACGATCCCCCAGTGTTAGTTCGGAGTTCGGAATAGGGAGTTCGGAGTTAACACAGAAAATATATCACCTAGAAACAATTTGATCAATCTTTTCTGATTTTATTTTTAAGTATTTCCAATATATTGTCAACCGGGAGCTCTTCCTGGGATTTGTCTGCCATATTTCTCAGGACCGCCCTGCCCTTTTTCATTTCTTCCTCTCCCAGGATCAACACATACCGCGCTTTCAATTTATCTGCCCGCCTCATCTGGCTTTTCAGGCTTTTCCCTTCGTAGTCGAATTCAGCATGGATTCCTTCTAAGTGGAGTTGATTTGCTAACCGGTAGGCTTCTTCATGAGTTCCTTTGCTAGGAGCGGCGATAAAGAGATGGGGGTACCGAATAAACTCTCTATCTTTGGGCAAGAGAGAAATCAGTCTCTCCATTCCGATGGCAAAACCGATTCCAGGAATATCAAGTCCTCCGATCTCCTGAAAGAGGTTGTCGTATCGCCCTCCACCGGTGACGGCGTTCTGGGAACCGAGATCGTAGGAGACGACTTCGAAAGCAGTCCGCGTGTAATAATCTAATCCTCTGACCATTCTCGGGTTTAGAATATAGTCAAGGCTTGCCATTGAGAGATAATCCTTCACTTTTCCGAAATGGCTTTCACACTCCTCACAGATGAAGTCCGTTACCTTTGGGGCATCTCCAATGGCTTCCTGGCAGGTCTGGACTTTGCAGTCGAAAATCCTGAGGGGGTTGGTCTGAATCCTCCTCTGGCAGTCTTCGCACAACTGGAAAGACTTTTTCGTTAAATACGCTTTTAATCCGTCTCGGTACCGGGGCCGGCAATCACGGCATCCAAGAGAATTGATCTGAAGCTCAAGTTTTTCCAGCCCAACCCTCCGCAGAAAATGAATGAGCATGACGATGACTTCGGCGTCGACCACGGGATTCCCCACGCCAAAAACCTCGGCATCGATCTGATAAAACTGGCGGTACCGGCCCTTCTGTGGTCTCTCATAGCGAAACATAGGGCCGATGCAATAAAGTTTTGCCACAGGGTCGAAGGTGTAGAGTTGATGCTCCAGATAGGCCCGTGCCATGGAGGCCGTGGCTTCAGGACGAAGGGTCAGGGAACCGCCACCTTTGTCGGTGAAGGTATACATCTCCTTCTCAACGATATCAGTCGCTTCTCCAATGCCACGGGCGAATAGTTCTGTCCGTTCGAGGATGGGAATACGGATCTCAGCGAAACCGAACCCTTCAAACACCTCCCGGGCCGTTTTCTCAACAAACTGCCACTTCCCGACTTCGGAAGGAAGGATGTCATTAAACCCACGAATGGCTGTGATCCCCATAGATTGCCCCTCAATTTTTGTAATTTAGCCCATCCATTTCAAAAAGTCAAAAGACGAAAATGGTTTGATTCTTATTGAGTTTTAGGGTAATTTTATTGAACAATATCGAATGGAACGAATGGGAACGAATTTAACGAACTAGAAAATGTTCGAATCATTCGTTGTCATTCGTCACTTTCGTTCAATTTTGGGAGGAATCGATGAAAATCAACCCGCAGATCTACAGAGAATATGATATTCGGGGAGTGGTGGATAAAGATCTGACCCCTGAGATCGTCCAACGATTGGGCAAAGGATTCGGAACGCATATGGTTCGACTGGGTAAAAGGTCACTCGCTGTTGGAAGGGACGGAAGGCTCAGTTCAAGAGCGTTCAGTGAAGCGCTGATCGATGGTCTCATCTCAACCGGATGCGATGTGGTCAATATCGGCGTCTGTCCCACACCGGTTTACTACTTCTCTGTCTTTCATCTGGACAGAGATGGAGGGGTGATGGTAACGGGAAGCCATAATCCTCCGGAGTTCAATGGCTTTAAGGTCTCGGTGGGTAAGACCACCATCTTTGGCGAAGAGATTCAAAAACTGGGTCAGCTGGTCGAGAAGGGTAACTTTTCCACTGGACAGGGAAAACTTTCTTCAGCCGAAATTATCCGACCTTATCATGACTACATTAAGAAAAATATTCATATTGAAAAAAAGTTAAAAGTGGTCATCGACGCAGGAAATGGAACCGGCGGAGTCGTGGCGGGACCATTGCTCAAGGATTTAGGTTGTGAAGTTGAGGAACTCTATTGCGAGGTCGATGGCAGATTTCCCAACCATTTCCCTGACCCAACGGTTCCTGAAAATCTGAAGACTCTTATCGACCGGGTGCTCAAAACAAAGGCGGACGTGGGGATCGGTTACGACGGAGATGCGGATCGGATTGGAGTGGTGGATGATCAGGGAAAGATCATCTGGGGCGATCAATTGATGATCCTCTTCTCCCGCGAGATATTGAAACAACAGAAAGGTGCGACCTTTGTGGCTGAAGTAAAATGTTCTCAAAATTTATTCAGTGACATTGAAAAGCACGGTGGACGTGCCATCATGTGGAGGACAGGCCACTCATTGATCAAGGAAAAGATGAAAGGGGAGAAGGCAGCTTTGGGAGGAGAGATGAGCGGTCACATCTTTTTCGCCGACCGTTATTTCGGTTTTGACGATGCCATCTATGCATCGTGTCGTGTGCTTGAACTGCTCTCCAAAACAGATAAGAAATTGTCTGATCTTCTCTCGGATGTTCCCAAGACCCACATCACTCCGGAGATCCGGGTCACATGTCCGGATGAGATCAAATTTAAAGTGGTTGAGCAGGTCAAAGAAGAGTTGAGAAAAGAATATCCCATTATTGATGTGGATGGGGTGAGAGTCCAGTTCACGGATGGCTGGGGGCTGGTCAGGGCTTCCAACACCCAACCCGTGTTGGTATTGCGGTTTGAAGCGCTGACAGAAAATAGACTCCAGGAGATTAAGAAATTGGTGGAGGATAAGGTTCAAAACGTGGTCTCTATTCTCCAACACCAATAACCTATTCCCCTCCCCCTTCCCCGCCCCGGTCTATTAATAGGGCGGGACCGGGGGATGGGGGAGGTCGGTACGACTCGAAACCGAGGTGAGGGTGGGGGTGAATAAGCCTTGACTTCCCCCTCCCCTTAATCCCCTCCCACCAAGAGACTGTGTCACAATGTCATTGCGAGGGAGTGAAACGACCGAAGCAATCTCATAACGTTTTGATAATCCTGAGATTGCCACGCTCCCTCCGGTCGCTCGCAATGACGAAAAGCGGATTATGACTCAGCCACCAAGGGAGGGGAAATTCTTATGGAGACATTTATTAATCCCTTTCAAGCCATCTTTCTTGGAATGGTTCAGGGACTGACGGAGTTTCTTCCTATCAGCAGTTCCGGACATCTTGTTTTCTTTCAATCCCTCTTCGGGATGAAAGAGCCTCAACTCTTCTTCGATATTATGCTCCACTTCGGAACCCTCCTCGCAGTGGCCATCTATTTCAGGAGAGATATCAGTGGTATCATTCGTGGAATAGAATCTTTGGTCACAGGAAAAAGGAAAAATGAGGAAGGGATAAAACTATTTTTCTTAATCATCGTCGCTTCTATCCCTACGGGTCTCATGGGATTTTTAGGGAAGGATTGGTTTGAATCTCTCTTTTCCAGGCCAAGTATTGTAGGGGGAATGCTCCTGGTGACAGGTTCATTCCTCTGGTTGACTCGGTGGGTCAAAAGAGAGGACAGACGCTTAGAAAAGATGAGTTGGATCGATGCTATCCTCATTGGAGTCGCTCAGGGGATTGCCATCATACCCGGAATCTCCCGATCCGGCGCGACCATCTCCATGGGACTTTTCTGTGGCCTGAACCGTGAGCTTGCTGGAAGGTTTTCGTTTCTCCTTTCGATCCCAGCCATTGTGGGCGCCACACTTCTTGAAATAAGGAAGATTCAGTCCGTATCAGAGATATCATTGCCCTTGATCGGCATGGCAGTTGCTTTTGGGGTGGGGTTGCTCTCCCTTACCCTTTTGATGAGAATCATCAAGACAGGGAATCTATCGAACTTTTCCTATTACTGCTGGGCCATCGGACTGCTGATGTTATTCTTGGTTAAGTAGTGGGTGGAGTTATCCCTGGTAAAAATCAATCAATAACCCCATGCGTTTTCAGGATGTCATGCCAACGGTTTATAAGGGTCTCTCGTTCAGCAGAAGAAATTCGCGGATAGAAGGTTTCATCTCTTCGAATGAATGAACGAACCTCCTCTTTATCCTTCCAGAAACCCTGATAGAGTCCGGTTAAAAACGCACATCCCAGAGCGGTTGCATCGGAAATCGATGAATGGTGGACAGGCATCCCGAGAAGATCAGCTTGAAACTGAAGGAGGGGTGGACGGGCAGCACCTCCTGCTGCCATGATCTGGTTAATCCCGAAGTCAGGCAGGGTCCCGAGCCTGTCCAGTATATCTGCAATTAAGAAGGCAATCGACTCCATCCCTGTTCTTACCTGGATATCAAGGGAGGGATGATTTCCCTGTCCAACAAATTCTGTTGAAACGGTCTCTTTCCAGTAAGGCGCCGCAATCCCATACATCCCAGGGATCATGAACCATCCCTTCGAAGAGGGAGCCATCTGGTCTTCCCAGCTCCTTGAAGCATTGGGTATTCCCCTCTCCCTCTCAAACCACTCGAACAGTGAACCAACTGCATTAACGGTTCCTTCTGCCACATAAACGGTTTCATCCGAATTGGAATATCCGATATTGGTTAGAAGGCCATCTACGATGGAAGGCGTTGAACCAATATTAATAAGGACTCCTCCAGATGTCCCATAGTTGATGCCACATTGCCCCTTTTCAAACCCTCCCAGCCCCAACAGGGCTCCTTGGTGATCACCAATGGAGCAGAGGATAGGTATGGACATTGATTTGAATTGATAGTGGCCGTAGGGGTAGCAAGTGGGTAGAACTCTTGGCAGGATAGCCTGAGGAATTTGAAAAAGGTCGAGCAATTCCTGGTCCCAGCTTTTCTCATGGATATTGAAAAGAAGGGTTCTGCCTGCAACGGATTCGTCAGTCGCACACACCTTCTCGCCAGTCAGATGCCAGAGCAAGAAACTGTTCCATGGGGAATAAACCGTTTCTTTTCTTCTGATCCATTTCACGGTCTCAGGGTTGTTTTGCAACAGCCATAAGAACTTCGGCCCTCCGTAATGGCCGGTCAGGGGAAGCCCTGTCTTTTGATAGATTTCATTCCGATGAAAACTCAAAGGTTCACAGAGATGCTTTGCCCTCAAGTCTTGCCAGGAGATGATCGGAGTGAAGGGCTGTCCATTACTCCGATTCCAGAGAAGAAACGAAGACCGCTGGCAGGCCAGACCAATGCCTGAAACATCATGACCCTCGGCGTAAACAGCAGAGAGGACCTCATCCAAGGCTTTTCTGGTTTCCTCTAGAACATGAAGAGGATCCTGTTCCACATGGGTTAGTTGGGGACGCTCAATTTTCAGGGGGCGGGAAGATCGATACGCTAATCCTGCCCGGTGATCAAAGGCGAGAACCTTGGTCGATGAGCTTCCCTGATCAATAGTGACGATGAAAGAACCCAATTTACCCCCTCAGAAAATAAATCGAAAAGATGATATCCGGGGGAAGCATTCCGAAGGGATCAATTCGAAACAATACCAAATGATCATATCTAAAATGTGCTTAAAAATTTGGTCCATCAGGACTGAGTGGGTAACATTCACTTTTAACACCTTTATAATAACCCCACCCAACCTCCCCTTATCTTAAGGGGAGGTGTGAATTCAGATTTTGGATTTTTCAATTACGGTATCTTTTTTTAAGAATGTTGATGAGCCGGTCTGGATAATCTGTGATAATGGCATCCACCTTCAGGTCGATGAATTTTTCCATCTCCTCTTCTGTGTTAAGAGTATAGACCCCTATTCGTATTCCCTCTTGATGGGCTTTGGAAATATTCTCCGCAGTCAAAACCGATTTTCGGCAGTTCAGGATAGGAAAAGGCCGCCCTTCTGTCACCTGCCGAGGCAAACTCCAGGGTCTGTTATAAAGATAAGCCACTGGCACAGCCTGGTTCTTTTTTGTGATCCTTTCGATGGCCATTGGATCAAAGGACGAAAACATCACCTGATTAACCATCCCGGCCATTTCCACTTCTCGAAGAGCGCGTTCGGCCAGATCGAAAATAGTCCATTTGCCGTAATCCCCTATCTTCAACTCAATATTGACCTTAATCTGGCCATAGGCCAATTGTAGCACTTCCTTGAGGGTTGGAATCTGTTCCCCTGAGAAAGAGGGTCGAAACTTTGAACCCGCATCTAACTTCTTCAATTCTTCAAGGGGCAGATCGATCACCCTTCCTTTTCCATTGGCAGTTCTTTCCACGGACTCGTCGTGAATCACCACAACCTCTCCATCCTTCGAGAGACGGACGTCGAGTTCGATCATATCGCTGCCCACTTCGATCGCTTTTTTAAAAGCGGCCATCGTATTTTCCGGGGCAACTCCTGAAAACCCCCGGTGGGCGACAACCATCACTGGAAACTTCCCAGACAGCAGCATGGGTTTTATGGGCTCTGTTCTATTCATGGAACAACCCGTCACTCCACTCGTCCACAACATTAAAAAGGTAAAGAGGATTTGCTTCCATGTCGGAGGAATCCGAATCAGCCTCATTTTAGTTAATTAACATGATGAGATGAGGAGTTTAAGAATGGACTCTAATTAAGCCTCTTGCCGGTTTCAGGGTCGAAAATGTGGATATGATCTGCCACCGCCTGCACACCAAGCTTGTCTCCAGGATTTATCTTAAAACCACCGGGAAGCCTTAACGTCAGCATATCGCCATAACCTAAATTGCCATGCACGATTGTATCGGCTCCCAACATTTCTACCACCTCAACCATTAGAGACAAGGCGGCAGATTGATCCTCTGCAACAATCATATGCTCCGGCCTTATCCCCATCATGACTTCTTTCCCGTGTGCCTGCCTGACAGGTTTGGACAGAGGAATCTGTCTCCCGCCCGGCATGTTTAGCGCATCGCCTGAGGAAGAGAGCCCCAGTTTGATCATATTCATCGCCGGAGACCCGATAAAGCCCGCCACAAAGAGCGTGGCTGGACGGTTGTAAACCTCAAGAGGGGTCGCGACCTGGTCAAACCGACCCGCATTCATCACAACGAGCCGGTCAGCGAGAGTCATGGCCTCTACCTGATCATGGGTGACATAGACGCTCGTTGTTTTGACCGACTGATGCAGTTTTTTTATCTCCAACCGCATCTGCACCCGGAGCTTTGCGTCGAGGTTGGAAAGCGGCTCGTCGAAGAGAAAAACCGAGGGCTCACGGACAATCGCCCGACCCATGGCAACCCGCTGCCTCTGTCCTCCGGAGAGCTGCTGGGGCTTGCGGTTCATCAGTCCATCAAGCCCAAGGATATCGGTTGCTTTTTTCACACGGGTTTCAATTTCGGGTCTTGCCATTCCCCGCACCTTAAGACCGTAAGCCATATTATTCCAGACGGTCATGTGGGGATAAAGAGCATAATTCTGAAAGACCATGGCAATATTTCTGTCCTTGGGTTCCACATGGTTCACGAGCTTTCCGCCGATATAGACCTCTCCCTCAGTAGCTATCTCAAGTCCGGCAATGATTCTAAGCAGCGTGGACTTCCCGCATCCCGAGGGACCCAAGATCACAATAAATTCGCCGTCTTCGATCTCACAGGTCACTCCCTCAATCACCCGAACCTTGCCGAAATCTTTTTTAATATCTACAAGATTGACCGCAATTTTACTCATGAATCTCGCTCCATTGAACCCATTAGAGATTTTTATCTAAACAGAGACATTCTCGGGGGTTACCCCTTTAGAAAGCCCTCCATGCGAAGCTCAGCTTCTATCGGAGGGATGAGTCAATTACTTTAATAGCGAACACGGGGTTTACTTCTCCGTCTCCATCAACCCCTTGACAAACCAGCGCTGCATAAAGATCACGACCAGTATGGGTGGCAACATGGCTAACACCGTGGCCGCCATAATGATTTGCCAGTCGGTCTGGGCATCTCCGGTCCCGATCATTTTAACGATGCCAATCACAATCGTCCCCATCTCTTTGCTTGTTGTAATCAGAAGCGGCCACAGGTACTGGTTCCAACCATAAATGAACATAATCACAAAAAGTGCGGCGATGTTTGTTCGGGACAGCGGCAGCACTGTGTCCCAGAAGAAACGCAGTGGACCTGCTCCGTCAATACGCGCCGCTTCCACCAGCTCGTCCGGTATGGTGAGGAAGAACTGCCGGAACAAGAGCGTTGCGGTGGCTGAAGCAATTAAGGGTATGGTTAAGCCTAAATACGAATTAATCATGCCGAGGTCAGACACCACCTTGTAAGTGGGAATGATCCTCACTTCCACCGGCAACATGAGGGTGACGAAGATCATCCAGAAAAAGAACATACGGCCGGGAAAGCGGAAAAAGACGACAGCATAAGAGGAGATGATGGAAATGGCAATCTTGCCGATGGTAATGGCCACGGCCATGATCAGACTGTTCAACATCATGACCGCCACCGGCACCCCCCAGACCCTTTGGCCGGAGCCCTTTCCCCAGGCCTGAAGATAGTTCTCAAGCGCATTCGGCCCTGGTTTAAGGGGCATGTCCCCTCGGGCAATGGTGGCTGAATCCCAGGTGGAACCGATCAGAGCCACGTAGACTGGAAAGGCCAGAACGGCCACGCCAATGATCAGAAAGAAATGAGACTGCCAGTTGGCAGGAAGTACAGATCTTTTCATCAGTAGTGAACTTTCTTCTCCACGTAACGGAACTGAATCGCTGTCAGTCCAATCACGATCATCATCAGAATAACCGACTGGGCAGATGAACCTCCTAAGTCAAGATGGATGATGCCATCTGAATAGACCTTGTAGATGAGTGTTTCCGTCGCCTTGCCAGGACCGCCTCCGGTTAAGGCGTGAATGATCCCGAAGGTATCAAAGAAGGAATAGACCATGTTCACCATGAGCAGAAAAAAAGTGGTCGGTGAAAGAAGTGGAAAGACAATCGTCCAGAAACGTTTCCGTGAGTTGGCCCCATCAATGGACGCCGCCTCTATCACCGATTTCGGAATGGATTGAAGCCCTGCCAGGAAAAAGAGAAAATTGTAACTGATTTGTTTCCAGGAAGCGGCCAGAATGACCAGAAGTAACGCTTGAGCGCCATTGAGTTTGTAGTCCCAGAGGATTCCCATCTCCCGCAAGGCGCGTCCCAGAAGGCCGATGGAGGGATGAAAGATGAAAAGCCAGAGCACGGCGGCTACAGCCGGTGCCACGGCATAAGGCCAGATGAGAAGGGTCTTGTAAACCCCTGCGCCCCGTACATGTTTATCTGCCATAAACGCAAGCCACAGGGCAGTGGACATGGCGATGGAGGTCACAGCAAAGGCAAAGATGAAAGTGACCCGAACGGAACCCAGATAGTACGGGTCAGATAAGATGACCTTAAAATTTTCAAACCAGACAAACTGGGTTCTCAGTCCGAAAGGGTCCTGAATAAATACCGATTGATACACAGCCTGAAAGGCCGGCCAGAAGAAAAAAATTAGGGTGATACAAAGCTGTGGCGCAAGCAGACCATATGGCAGGATCTTGTTATTAAAAATAACGCGACGTTGCATCCTTACCCCTACAAAATGTGGGCCCCGTCAAAGACAGGGCCCACAACCTCATTTACAGCGTTGAAATGATTTCTCAGGGACGGCTCATCCGTTCAAAGTTTCGTAGTACGACATTGCCTCGCCGAACCGCATTCTCCATGGATTCAGATGCGGGCTGTTGTCCCTGTAATGCCTTTTCTAATTCTTCCTGAATGATGTTGCGTATTTCCGGCATATTGCCCAATCTCAAGCCGCGAGAATTCGCCGTGGGTTCTGAGCGGGTAAGCTGGCGGAAGGGAAGATCTGCACCGGGGTTCTGCTTATAATAACCTGAAGCCACCACCCTTTCGTAACCGGCGAAGGTAATGGGCAGAAAGCCTGTTTCCGTATGCCATTTGGCCACTACGTCCGGTTGACCGATGAACCGGTAGAACTCAGCTACCCCCTTGTACTCTTCGGGGGTTCTTTTGGGAGCTGTCATCGTCCAGAAACTTGCTCCCCCAATGATTGAGTTTTTGGGTGCCCCCTTTACGTCTTCATAATAGGGTAGCATGGTAACCCCCCATTCGAATTTCGCCTCTCGTAAAATACGGGCGCGCAGTCCTGAAGAGGCATGAATAATCGCAGCCTCCCCTGAAGGGAAGAGCGCATCTCCGGCGGAATCCCGTCCTCCGTACTTGAAAGACCCCTCCTTCTGCATATCGATCAGGGTCTGAACATGGCGGACATGCAGGGGGCTGTTGATCATCAAGACGGCATCCATCCCATCCATGCCATTCGCTTTTGTCGCAAGAGGGGTATCATGAATCGCACTGAATTGCTCAAATTGGGTCCAGGTTGGCCAGGCAGCGGTAAATCCTATATTGGCAGCATTGGCAGCCCGAATTTTTTGGGCATACGAACGTACTTCAGCCCAGGTCCTGGGTGGTTTCTCCGGATCGAGGCCAGCTTTGCGGAAGGCATCTTTGTTGTAAAACATGACGGCCGTTGAACTGTTGAAGGGCGTGGACATCATACGACCATCAGAGAGGCTGTAATAGCCCCGAACGGCCGGAACATAGTTTTTTGGATCAAAGGGAACATTGGCCACTCTCATAAGTTCGTGAAGGGGTTTGATGGCCTCCCGAGCAGCCATCATGGTCGCTGTGCCCACCTCGAACATCTGGACAATGTGGGGGGCATTGCCGGCCCGGAATGCAGCAATGGCAGCCACCATCGTATCCGGATAAGATCCTTTGAAGGTAGCATTAACTTGATAGAGGTTCTGTGAAGCGTTAAAATCAGCGACGATTTTTTCCAAAATCCCTCCCAAAGGCTGTGCCAGTCCATGCCAGAACTGGAGTTCAACTTTCTGTGCCATGGCTGGCGAAATAAATGTTAATAACGTTACCGACATGAACACCGCGATTAAAAAATACTTTGCTCTTTTTTTCATATCCCCTCCTCCTATCTATTTTGTAATCTGGCAGGCTAAACATATATAAAAAGGGATGCAATTGTCAAGAACAGGATTATTTAGATTCGGAATGGAAAAAATCATAGACCGATTGGGCTGATTTCGGAGACATTTTGGGAGCGTTGATCAGCTCGTTCAGGGAAGCGGTTTTAATATTTTCTACACTTCCAAAATAGTTTAACAACTCCTTCTGCCGTGCTCTGCCTATTCCAGGAACCTCTTCCAGGACCGATCGAATCGTCCCTTTCTTTCTCACCTTCTTATGATAGGTGATTGCAAAACGGTGAGCCTCGTCCCGGATCCGATCAAGCAGATGAAGAACAGGGGAGTTTTTCATAAACCGTAAAGGTTCCTTGACCTGAGGCCGAAACACCTTCTCCTCGGTCTTCTCTATTGCAGAGGATTTCCCACTCCCCCCTGTTTTTCCTTTGGCAAGGCTAATGAGATCGATCCCTTTGATCTGCAGTTCCTTAAACACTTCCTGTGCCACATTCAGTTGTCCTTTGCCCCCGTCTAATAAAACCATATCCGGAAGGTCATCCTCTTCAAACGCCCTTTTATATCGCCTTAGGAGGACTTCATACATCATGCCATAATCATCCGCTCCCTCGATGGTTTTGATCTTGAAATGGCGGTATCGGTCTTTATCCGGTTTTCCATTTTCAAAGGCAACCATCGCCCCCACTGCATATCCCCCGTGAAGATTTGAAATGTCAAAAGCCTCAATTTTCCTGGGAATCTTTACCAAACGGAGTTGCTCCTTGAGGGTTTCGAGGAGTCTCTTCTGATCTTTTTCCAATTCGGTCTTTGTGATTTGATGTCTTTCAGCATTTTCACAGGCCAGCTGGAGAAGTTTTTTCTTCTCTCCCTTTCGAGGGACAAGGAGATTGACCTTCTTACCTTTCAAGCCAGCCAACCGCTGCTCGGCAAAATTTTGTTCGGGTATCGGTTTCGGAATCAGAATCTGTTCGGGAATGAATTTCCCCTCATGATAGTACTGGCGAATAAAGGATGAGAGAACCTCTTCGTCAGGCAGGGTTGTTCCAGGAAAAGTAAACCCCCTGCCCCCAAGTAGCTTCCCTCCTCTGACAAACAGGGGATGAATGGCAATTGTATGGCCATAGCGGTGGAACCCGATTACATCCTGGTCGAGGAAATCAGAAGAGACAATTTTCTGTTTTTCGATCACATGCTCAATATGTTTGATCTGGTCCCGGATCCTGGCGGCGGCTTCGAAATGGAGTTCCTCTGATTCTCTCTCCATTTTTCTCTTCAAGTCTTCGAGGAGAGCATTATTTCTTCCCTCCAGAAACATCTTCACTTGACGAATGATCTCCCGGTACTGGGTGGAATCAATCTTGCTACAACAGGGTCCCGAACACCGGCTCATCTCATAATTGATGCAGGGCCTCAGCCGGTTTGAAAATTTGGTATCACGGCAAGTCCGGATGGGAAAAAGTCGCCGGATCAACTTCAATGTCTCTTTGAGGGAAGTAGCAGACGGGTAAGGCCCGAAATAGAGCGACCGGTCTTTCTCGATCTTTCGGACAATCTTCAGGGTTGGAAAATCCTCTTCGAGAGAGAGTTTCAAACAGGGATAACGTTTATCATCTCTCAATTTGATATTGTATCTGGGATGATGTTCTTTAATGAGGTTGTCTTCAAGGATGAGGGCTTCCTTCTCTGTATCGGTGACGATCGTCTCGATATCTTCTATCTTTTCTAACAACGCCAGCGTCTTTGCATCTTTATCCTCAGCCCTCTGGAAATAGGAACTAACACGATGTTTGATATTCCCCGCCTTCCCGACGTAAAGGACCGTTCCCTTCTTATCCTTAAACAGGTAGACTCCAGGATTCGCCGGGAGGCTCTCAATTTTTTGATTTAAAAGGTTCATCGTCAATATTCATTTCATGGCAGCTTGCTTTTTGGTAATCCGCATCGGCTGAGAGTTCGGCACCAACTTAATATCTAACCGGCAGCCGACTGCCTGTGCATATTTTTTAAGTGTAGACAGGGATGGAGCATGTTTGCCCGCAGATTCAAGGCGTGATACTGCGCTTTTTGTTGTCCCCATTAAATCTGCAACTGCTTCCTGAGTGAGGCCGAATTTTGAGCGCGCGCTAATCATTTCACGGGCAAGCGCATACTCTTCCTTTAAGTCCTCGTAGGCTTTTCTGAATCCCTTTCGCCTTAAGGCTTTCTTGAGAAAAGCTTTATGGTCATGTGAAACTGGTTTATATCTTATATCAGCCATTCTGCACCTCCTTCATCCTTCTCCGAGCAATACGCAACTCCTGCTCAGGAGTTTCCCGGGTTTTCTTTACAAAAGCGTGAAGTATCACAATGCGTCGGCCGATGGCAAAACAGTAAAGTGCCCGTCCGATACCTTCGCGACCATGTGGTCTTAACTCGAAAATGCCCCCACCCATGGCGCGTGAGTGAGGCATTCGTAAATTGGGCCCAAATTCCATTAACAGTTCCATCAGCCGGGCATAATCTGCCAATATGCCATCTGGCCAACTTTCAATTTCAGCTTTGAGGCGAGGATGAAAGTACTCGATGGTATAGTTCACGTTTATAACGTTAGCAAATTTGCTAACTATTGTCAATTGTTTGTACTCAAAAAACTAAATCTGCACTCTCAATCGTGAAATACGGGTTGTAATATACGCCCTTTTCAGACTTTTTGGAAGCGTGAACTGCAGGAAGACATCCTCGGTTTCCCCAAAAACTCGGCGGCGGATAGGTTAGCCTTAAAGTTTCACCTACTTATCCACAAGATAAGCTAACCTCCAACCTTGATGATTACGGGAAGTAAGGAAGTAAGTCGACTGAAATCAGGCATGGAGCAACCAGTGCGCTTTTAGGCCACCAAGCTATTTCCCGTCGCCTATATTGACTTGTAATACCTAATGAGATTACTTCAAGTTTTCTTTTAAGAAAGTAGTAATCTTACCCAACAAATCCTTGGAGCTTTTTCTGGTCCACACCTGATCAGCGAGCCATGAAGCCTCTGGCCCAGACCCAAAATTTGGAATGGAAAAGAAAGATTGAATATGACCCTCTTTTGGATAAACATGAATCTCATAAGGTTTGTTTGAAGATCGCAAGGAATCAGCAAAGCGATGGGCCTGGCGGACCGGAACTTGGGGATCCTTTTCGCCGTGAACGATCATGATGGGACAAGATATCTGATCAACCTGGTGTATAGGAGACAAGGCATGATAACGATCTTCGCATGACTCAGGGGCACACCCAAAAATCTCCCTAACACTTTTAGCAGCATCTCTAAACCTTGCTATAGGAAACTTCGGGTATTCACTTTTGGCCCACTCATACCAATCCAGATAATCAGTAACCCCATTTAAGCCTATAACTGCTTTAAGCCCCTTAATCTGGGAAGCAGCGAGATAAGAAATATGACCACCTTCTGAGGAGCCAATGACAAATGTTGGACCGTTTCCAATAAAACTTAACTTCCTAAGCTGTTCGATCACTAAATTTAGATCCCCTACATCTTTGAAGAGATAGTCCTTGTAGCGGATGGTTCTATCGGGGGATCCACCCCCGAAGGGAAAAGCCCTTCGGGCGTATGCCATTCCGATAAAACCGTGTTTTGAAAGATATTCGCACCAATCGGCATAATCATCCCTCATCCCGCCGCTGCCATGGAGGAAAATGACAGCTGGAAAGGGTCCATCGCCAGATGGTTTCTGCACAAGGGCCCTGAGGGTTAGACCGTCCTGCACGACAAAAGTCAATTCTTCCTTCCCGGCCTTAGAAGTAAATGCGGCGTTTGCATTTGAATGGGAGAAAAGAAACACTATCGCAATCGGAACAATCACTCTGTTTACGATTTGATGGCATTTCATTGTTGAATCCCCCGGAAGTATAACATTATTTATTATTTTGTTGTAATTTATTATTGGAAACCCTAACCGCTTTTAAAGCCCAAATAAACTGGTATTATGCCTCTTTTGCAACAAAATGTTGTTTTGGATATTATTATATTGCAAACAACGTAATTTACAAATTAGTTATCCGATCCAGGTCGTGTACAATCTTTGTGTCAGAGGGATATCGAGATATGGACAGAGTGGAGAAAATAGATTGTAGAGCAAATGGTGAGGTCATTTGTTTAGCCATGAGCCCTATATTCTGTCAAATCCAGATATC
>Ga0194127_10000104_pt1 | contig 122888 bp, 112 predicted proteins | sample TA2KigC100mmetaG_FD_148624 | JGI IMG/M metagenome (GOLD analysis project Ga0194127, IMG submission 148624) | Freshwater microbial communities from Lake Tanganyika, Tanzania - TA2015036 Kigoma Deep Cast 100m | ecosystem: Environmental > Aquatic > Freshwater > Lake | place: Tanzania: Lake...
GCTTCGGTTCGCGAATCAGGGGCGCCACTCGCTCCCAGTCCCGATCCGTGAGGTCCACGCACCTCCCCCTTCGAAAGGGGAGACGAGTCTCGCGTCAGCACCCGCTGCCCGAACTCGCGTTGGCTACACCGTAGCGCAACATCTATTTTGGGACCGCTTCTAGTCCTTCGGCAGGTGCAGGATGCGCTCGGCGATGATGTTCTTCTGGATGTTGGGCGTGCCGCCGCCGATCACCACTTCCGGCCAGTTGAGCGCGCCGGTCGCCCAGCGCCCGCCGTCGACGGCCTCGTCGGCGCCGCGCACGTACTGGTGGGCGCTGCCCAGGAGCTCGAGTGCGAAGTCGCCCATTTCGACCTCGAGCTCGGCGCGGTGCAGCTTGTTCACGCTGGTCTCGCTGGAGAGCGGCTCGCCGCGCAGCTGCTTGGTCAGGTAGCGCAGGCCGTTCAGGCGCATCGCCTCGATCTTCGCCTCGAAGACCGCGAGCTGCCTTCGCACGCGCGCGTCCTTCGCGGCGGGCGCGCCGTTACGCGTGGTCTTCTTCGCCAGCTCCGCGAGCTCCTCGAGCTTGCGGAACATGGCGGTGACCTCGGCGATGCTGGAGCGCTCGCTCGCCAGTGCCGATACCGTCACCTGCCAGCCCTGGCCCTCGGCGCCGAGCCGGTTCTCCACCGGGACGCGCACGTCGTTGAAGAACACCTCGGCGAACATCGCCGTGCCCGACATGTTTTGGATCGGCCGCACCTCGATGCCCGGCGTCGACATCTCGACCAGCAGACACGTGATGCCGTCGTGCTTCGACTGCGAGCTCGCGTCGGTGCGCACCAGCAGGATCATCCACTTCGACCACATCGCGATCGAGGTCCAGATCTTCTGGCCGTTCACCACGTACACGTCGCCCTCGCGTTCGCCCTTGCACGAGAGCGCGGCGAGGTCGCTGCCGACCGCGGGCTCCGAGTAGCCGGTGCACCACTGGTACTTGCCGTCGAGGATGTCGGGGATGAAGCGCTGCTTCTGCGCTTCGGTTCCGTACTGCACGATCGACGGGCCCACCCAGGCCAGGCCCATGAAGCAGGTGCCGAGCGGCGGGGCGTGCCGCTTGGCCATCTCCTCCTTCAGGATCACCTGCTCGACGATTCCGCCCCCGCCGCCGCCGACCTCCTTGGGCCAGGAGAAGCCGACCCAGCGCTTCTCGCGCACCTTGCGGCTCCACTCCGCGATGAAGGCGAAGTCGTTGCGGTTGGCGTCCGCGGGCAGGTTCGCGTCGAGGAACGCGCGAACCTCGTCGCGGAAGGCCTCTTCTTCGGGCGTGAACTTGAAGTCCATCACAGGCCTCCGAGCCGGGCGACGCGCTCGTAGTGGAAGTCGGAATCGCCGAACGCCGGCCGGGCCCACTTCGAGCGCTTCAGGTAGAGCTGGATGTCGTACTCCGCGGTGTAGCCCACCGCGCCGTGCAGCTGCACGCCGTCGATGCCGATGCGGGCGAACGCGTCGCTGGCGTAGGCCTTCGCGAGCGACGCCGAGCGGGGCACCTCGGCCGGGCTCTCGCCGAGCGCCCAGGCCGCGTAGTAGAGCAGCGACTTGGTCGACTCGACGTCGACGTACATCTCGGCCAGCGGGTGCTTCACGCCCTGGTACTTGCCGATCGGATGGCCGAACTGGATCCGGTCCTTCGCGTACTGGACGGTGAGCGCGAGCGCGGCTTCGGCGGCGCCGATCATCTCGCCGGTGGTCGCGATCGCGCCGCGGTCGAAGAGCCGCTCGATCGCGGGCCAGGCGCGGCCGGGCGGACCGAGCAGCGCGCTCTTCGGCACGCGAGCGCCGTCGAGCGCGAGCGTTCCGACGCGCTTGGTCTGGTCCATCGTCGCCTGGCTCGTCGCGCGCACGCCGGGCGCGCCGCCGTCGAGCACGGCCAGCGCGAGGTCCTCGGCGCCCGCGCCAGTGCGGAACGCGACCACGAACAGGTTCGCGGCGCCCGCGTCGGCGACGAAGTGCTTGCGGCCGGAGAGCAGGAACGAGTCGCCGTCGGGCTTGCCGAGCAGCGTGATGCCGGACGGCGCGATCAGGTCGCTCGCCTCGAGCAGCGCCAGCGTCCCGATCCGGGTGCCGTCGGCGAGCCCGGGCAGCCAGCGCGCCTTCTGCTCCTCGCTTCCCGAATCGAGGATCGCGGCGGCCGCGAGCGTGGTCGAGACGAGCGGCGATGGGAACAGCGAGCGCCCGGTCTCTTCGAGCAGCACGACGAAGTCGATCCAGGAGAGGCCCGCCCCGCCGAACGCCTCGGGAATCGTGAGGCCGAGCCAGCCGAGCTCCGCGAGCTCCGACCAGAGCTCGACCGAGTAGCCCGGCTCGGTCGCCATGAGCTTTCGCACCTGCTCGAGCGGGCAGCGCGCGTCGAGCAGCTTTCGCACCTCGGCGCGCAGCAGGTCCTGTTCCTCGGAGAAGCCGAAATCCATGCCGCGTCCTCACGTCCTAGTCGGCGGCGATCATCTCACGGTTCGGAGCATGGTTCAGGGCGGCCCGCGGCCCCGGAGATGAAACCCGAGTGTTCTCGCGCGCTTGCGGGAACGGCCCCGAGACGGGCCCGCGTGGAACCACATGAGGGGGATCCCCGCCGGTCTGGAAACCCTAGAAAACTCAACATCTTGGAGATCAGACTCCGATACACTCAACATCTTGTGGTGTTGCACGTTGACCCGACCCCAGGCCAGGAGTACAAAGAATCTCCGGGATTCAAGGATTCTTCCTCGGCAGCCAGGGGGGCTACGGGCGGCAGAGGGGAAGCGGGCGGAGCGCTCAGGAGGAGGGCTTTCGTCCGGGGGCCCTGAAGGTCAGGGCCTCTCCTTGGCCCGGAAATTCTCCGTTTTCGGGTTCCCAGGCGTGCGGTTTCCAGGCGAGCGGTTCGGGGGGGTGTGAGAGTGGCGGAGTACCAGGCGATGACGGGCGGATCGGCGGGCGGCGGCGGCGCGAACGAGGGGAGCGTCCTGCGCGAGATTCCGATCCGCCGGCACTTCACGCGCGCGGGCGAGGACGTGTACGCGTCCGTCGAATGGGCCCGGCGCGCGGCGAAGATCAGCGCGGAGAACGGCGACGCCGTCTTCGAGCAGCCCGACGTCGAGGTGCCCGAGAGCTGGTCGGCCATCGCCACGAACATCGTCGCCTCGAAGTATTTCCGCGGGCATCTCGGTCAGCCTTCGCGCGAGTCGAGCGTGAAGCAGCTGATCGGCCGGGTCGTCGAGACGCTGCGCAAGTGGGGCCGAAGCGGCGGCTACTTCGCCGACGCCGAGCAGGAGCAGACCTTCGTCGACGAGCTCACCTATCTGCTCCTGCACCAGAAGGTCTCGTTCAACTCGCCCGTCCGGTTCAACCTGGGCGTGGCCGATCCCGACGGGCGGCTGGTGCCGCAGCAGGCCAGCGCCTGCTTCATCAACTCGGTCGAGGACTCGATGACCTCGATCATGGACCTCGCGAAGACGGAGGCGCTGCTCTTCAAGGGCGGGTCCGGCGCGGGAACGAATCTGTCGACGATCCGCAGCTCGAAGGAGACGCTCGCGGGCGGGGGAATCGCCAGCGGCCCGGTCTCGTTCATGCGCGGCTTCGACTCGTTCGCGGGCGTGATCCGCTCCGGCGGCAAGACGCGGCGCGCCGCGAAGATGGTGATCCTGAACGCCGACCACCCCGACGTGCTCGACTTCGTGCGCTGCAAGGCCCAGGAAGAGACGAAGGCGTGGGCGCTGATCGACGCCGGCTTCGACGGGCGCTTCAACGTGCAGGGCGGCGCCTACGACTCGATCCAGTACCAGAACGCGAATCACTCGGTGCGCGTCTCCGACGTGTTCATGAAGTCGGTGGTGAACGGCGGAACCTGGCAGACCCGCGCCGTCACGAGCGGCAAGGTGGTCGACACGCTCCCGGCGCGCGACCTGATGCGCGAGATCGCGACGGCCGCGCACGTCTGCGGCGACCCCGGCCTGCAGTACGACACCACGATCAACCGCTGGAACCCGGTCAAGAACTCGGGCCGCATCAACGCCACCAATCCGTGCAGCGAGTTCATCTTCCTGGACGACACCGCGTGCAATCTCGCGTCGTTCAACCTGCTGAAGTTCGCCGACGAGTCGGGCACGTTCAGGACGGAGGACTTCGCGCAGGCGGTCGACACGATGATCCTGGCGATGGAGATCATCGTCGATCCGGCCGACTACCCGACGCCGAAGATCGCGAAGAACAGCCAGACGCTGCGGCCGCTCGGGCTGGGCTACGCGAACCTGGGCGCGCTGATCATGCTGAACGGCCTGGCCTACGACAGCGACGAGGGCCGCAACCTCTGCGCCGCGATCACGTCGCTCATGACCGGGCGTTCCTACCACCGCTCGGCCGAGATCGCGGCGCGGATGGGTCCGTTCGCGGAGTACGAGAAGAACCGCGCGCCGTTCCTGGAAGTGATCGGCCTGCACAGCGAGTACGGCGATCGCGTGCCGGCCGAGGGCGTGCCGGGCGACCTGCACCGCGCGGCGCGAGAGAGCTGGCACCGCGCGCTCGAGGCCGGGCGGCGCTCGGGCTTCCGCAACGCGCAGGTCACCGTGATCGCTCCGACCGGAACGATCGCCTTCATGATGGACTGCGACACCACGGGGATCGAGCCGGACATCGCGCTCGTGAAGTACAAGCAGCTCGTCGGCGGCGGCATGCTGAAGATCGTGAATCGCACCGTGCCGGCGGCGCTGGCGCGGCGGGGCTACTCGAAGACTCGGATGGAGGCGATCCTCGAATACATCAACGAGCACGACACGATCGAGGGCGCGCCCGGGCTCGAGCCCGAGCACCTGTCGATCTTCGACTGCGCGTTCACGTCGGCGCACGGCATGCGCTCGATCCACTACATGGGTCACATCCGCATGATGGCCGCTGCGCAGCCGTTCCTCTCCGGCGGAATCTCGAAGACCGTGAACCTGCCGAAAGAGGCGACGATCGCGGACATCGAGGAGGCGTACACGGAGGGCTGGCGGCTGGGGCTCAAGTCGCTCGCGGTCTACCGCGACGGCTCGAAGCGCACGCAGCCGCTGAAGACGAAGGCGGACGCGAGCGAGGCGAAGGCCGCGGTCGCGCTCGTCGCCGCGCCGGCGGCGGCCGAGCCGGAGCCGCGCCGACGCAAGCTCCCGGACGTGCGCAACGCGCGGACGCACAAGTTCTCGATCCAGGGCCACGACGGCTATCTGACCGTCGGGCTGTACGAGGACGGCACGCCCGGTGAAGTGTTCCTGAAGATGTCGAAGGAGGGCTCGACCGTCTCGGGTCTGGTGGACACGATCGCGGTCATGACCTCGATCTCGCTGCAGTACGGCGTGCCGCTGAAGGCGCTGGTCGACAAGTTCAGCCACACGCGCTTCGAGCCCTCGGGCTACACGCCCAACCCCGAGATCCCGTACGCGAAGTCGGTGACCGACTACGTATTCCGCTGGCTCGGTCTGAACTTCCCGACCGGCGAATCCGCGGGGAGCGACGACGACGATCTGGCCGACGACGTGATCCTGGAGTCGCCCGCGCGCGCGAGCGGCGGCGAGCGCGTGGTCCCGATCCGCGGCGGAAGCGCGAGCGAGCCGCGCCGGAGCAGCAGCCAGGATGACGCGCCCGCGTGTCTCAGCTGCGGCTCGATCATGGTTCGCACGGGCACCTGCTACGGCTGCCCGAGCTGCGGCGAGTCCGGCGGCTGCGGCTGAGCTGCGGCTCCGATCCTCGTCGAAGGGAGCACCGTGAAAGCGAATCTCGCGCTCGTCGTCCTCGCGATCGCAGCAACCGCGATCTCCGCAACCGCGTCCGCACAGCAGCTCGAGCCCGGCCTCTGGGAAGTCAGCAGCAAGATGACGAGCGCCAGCGGAGAGCTCGAGAAGGCCACCGCCCAGATGCAGAAGGATCTGGCCGCCATGCCGCCCGAGCAGCGCAAGATGATGGAAGACATGATGGCCAAGCAGGGCATGAAGATGGGCGCGGGCGGCCCGGGCGAGATGATCGCGAGGACCTGCATCACCGCGGAGATGATCGAACGCAACGAGATCCCGGCGCAGCAGGGCAAGTGCAAGACCACCGCGAAGCCGCGCTCCGGTAACACCACGAAGATGAGCTTCGTCTGCACCGACCCGCCCTCGAGTGGAGAGGGCGAGTTCACCGTCGTTGGCCCGCAGGCCTACAGCTCGAAGATGGTGGTTCGCACGACCGCGCAGGGAAAGCCCGAGACGATGAACATGGATTCGTCCGGCAAGTGGCTCGGCGCGGACTGCGGGAGCAGCAAGCCGATGGCGTCGCCGGCGAGTCGCTAGCCGTCGCTTCGAGAGCCGGGCGGGCGAAGCGCGTCGCGAAGCAACCGCCGACCGAGCCCGGTGTAGGGTTGCGCGACCATCAGCATGTCGGCCATCAGCAATCGCGCGCGCCGGCTACGGGCGGCGAGCGCCAGCGAGAAGTCGACGGTGCGAGGGCGGTAGAGGCGACGGGCGAGTCGTGCGCAGGCCTCGAGCTCGCCACCCGCGCCTTCGCTCCACCGCTCGGTGTAGAGAGCGGGCGCGGCGTCGGCGCCCGCCTCGTCGAGCGCGTCGGCGAGAAGCGCGGCCGAGTCGAGCGCGTGCTGGATGCCCTCGCCGCTGATCGCGTCGTTCGCGTTGGCCGCGTCGCCGATCAGCGCGAAGCGCGCGCCCGCGACGGGTCCCCCGCCGACGGGAATGCTCGCGGCGTAGGGCTCGCGCGCGAGCTCGAGGCTCCCCGGGTAGCGCTTGGCGAGCATCTCGACCACGCGCGCCGAGAGCTTCGCGCCGCTCTCGGCGCCGATCGGCGCGGCAACTCCGACCGAGCAGTGTCCGGGCCGCGGGAACACCCACAGGTAGCCCGCCCACTCGCGCACGAACTCGATGTAGATCTCGCGTTCGTCCAGACCTTCGACGTGGAAGCCGGCCGTGGCGTAGCTCGCGGGGCCGCCGGGCTTGGCGCCCAGGAGCGAGCGGCGCACGATCGAAGCCGCCCCATCGGCGCCGACGACGAAGTCGTAGCGCGCCGAGTCGACCCGCGCGCCCGCAGCGTCGGCGGAGATCTGCCGCGCCCGTTCGACCCGAAGCTCCGCGCCGGCCTTGCGCGCGCGGTCGAGCAGGAGCGAGTCGAAGATCCGGCGCGAGAAGATCTCGATCGGGCGGGCGAGCGGTACGGTGAGCACGCGATCGCGTGGCCCGCGCATGCGCACGACCGAGGCGGGGCGACCCGAGCTCCGGATCGAGGCGAGCTCCGGGTACTTCTCGAACGCGCCCGGCGTGACTCCGCCTCCGCAGGGCTTCTCGCGCGGGTGGGAGGGATCGTAGATCGTGACCGCGAAGCCGGCGCGCGCGAGGCGCTCGGCGCAGAAGGCGCCGGCCGGGCCCGCGCCGATGACCGCGACCGAACCCCGCGGGCTCATGTCACATGTTCGTGTAGTCGGGCCCGTCGCCGCCTTCGGGCGTGGTCCAGGTGATCTGCGCGTACGGATCGGCGACGTCGCAGGTCTTGCAGTGCACGCAGTTCTCGTGGTGGATCACCAGGCGCCTGCCGTTCGGCGCGGCGGCGTCGGGGATCATCTCGTAGACGGCGGCGGGGCAGAAGTTCTCGCAGGGGTTTCCGTACTCACGCGTGCATCGGGTCGCGCACAGGTCCGTGTCGGCGACCTTCAGGTGGTGCGGCTGGTCGACCTCGTGCCGCGATCCGGCGAGCGCGACCGCGGTCACCTTGTCGAAGGTCAGCTTGTTGTCGTAGGCGACCTTCTGCTTCTTCGCCTGCTCCTTCGGCGTGAGCTCCGAGAGCTTCATCATGTGCTCGTGGTCGGGGTGCGTGTGCACCTGCTTCAGCAGGCCGCGGCCGCCCGTGACCATCGGGAGCGCCTGGCCGTTCACGAGCCACGGCAGCTGGCGCAGCCAGCCGAGCCAGCGCGGCATCTTCGACACGTACTTGAACGAGCCGTGGAAGTTTCGCGCCTTGAAGTGCTCCTTGGCGAGCCAGCTCTCGTGGAAGAGCCGCGAATAGCTCTCGAGCGTCTGCGCGGAGTAGTCGTCCTTCCGGATCGCCCCCACGAGCGCCTCGGCCGCGAGCATTCCGCTCTTGATCGCCAGGTGCACGCCCTTCAGACGCTCGCCGTTGCAGGTGCCGGCGGCGTCGCCGATCAGCAGCGCACCGTCGGCGAAGAGCTTCGGGAACGAGAAGTAGCCGCCGGCGGGCATGGTCTTCGCGCCGTAGCGGATGCACTCGCCGCCCTCGAGCAGCTCGCGCATGCGCGGGTGCGTCTTCCAGCGCTGCATCAGGTCGTGCGGATCGGTGTGCGGGTTGTCGTAGTCGAGTCCGGTCACGAAGCCGATCGAGATGCACGAGTCCTTGAGATCGTAGATCCAGCCGCCGCCGAACGTGGTCGGGTCGTGAGGCCAGCCCATCGTGTGCACGACGCGGCCGGGCCGGTGGTTCTCCGGGCGGATCCGCCAGATCTCCTTGATTCCCGTCTCGTACGCCTGCGGGTTCGAGCCGGCGAGCCCGAGCTCGTCGATCAGGATCTTGGTGCAGGATCCGCGCGTTCCCTCTCCGAAGATCACGCACTTGGCGTGGATCTCCGGCCCGGCCTCGAAGACGGACTTCGGGCTGCCATCCTTGTCGACGCCTCGGTCCTGGACCTGCACGCCGACCACGCGCTTGCCGTCGAAGATCGGCTTCGCGGCCGCGAAGCCGGGGTAGATCTCGATCCCGCGCTCCTCCGCTTTCGCCCCCAGCCACTTCACGACGTCGGACAGCGAGATCGCGTAGTTGCCGTGATTCACGAACGGCGGCGGCGTGACCGGAACCGTGATCACCCGGTTCGGCGTCATCGCCCAGGTGTAGTCCTCCGTGCACTGGTAGTGGAACGGGAACCCCTGCTCCAGGAAGTCCGGCATCAGCTCCGCGAGGCCGCGCGGATCCATCATCGCGCCGGAAAGCTGGTGGCCGCCGATCTCGGGCGCCTTCTCGATCACGAGCACCGCGGGCATCTCGAGGTTCTGCGCCTTGCACAGGTCGGCCAGGCGAATCACGCTCGCGAGCGTCGCCACGCCCCCACCCACGAAGAGAAGATCCACGTCCAGTCGCTCGCGCTCCACGGTCTCACTCATGGCGGCGAGCATACCGGATCAGGCTTGGGGCAGCAGCACCCGCGAGAAGGCCAGGAAGACCACGAGCGCGCCGAGCAATGCGATGCCGGCGAACAGGAACGGCGCCCCGGGGCCGATCGACGCGAAGACCCAGCCCCAGCACAAGGCGCCGATCGTGCGGCCCGTGTGCAGCATGGCCTGGCTCTGCGACATCGTCTCGCCCGCCTCGTGCGCGCCGCAGACCTTCGAGAACAAGCTCGTGAACGCCGGGATCGTGATCCCCGCGCCGAGCGCCATGCCGACCGAGCAGAGCGAGAGCGTCGCGAAGCCGTGGCTTGCGGACATTCCCGCGATCGAGATCCCCGTCAGCGTCAGGCCGACCATGGTCATTCGCGTCTCGCCGAGCGCGCGAGAGAGGCGGCCGACGAGCAGCCCCTGGCTCGCCCCCAGCACGATCGCGACGGCCGCGATGAAGAGCCCGGTCTGCGTCTCGTTCCAGTCGAAGCGAGCGGCCGCGAAGAGCGGGAACATCGCGTCGACCACGGAGAACGCGAAGAACATGTGGAAGAACAGATATAGGAAGAGGCGCTGGCTGCGCCCGTGGACGCTCGCCATGACGAGAAGCGGAGCGGGCACCAGCGCGCGCGCGAGCCCGCGCCAGCCGCCACGCGCGGGAACCGGGGCCTTGGATTCCGGGAGCGCGAACAGGGCGAGCACGAAGTTCAGCGCGGCCACGCCCGCCGTCGCGTAGAACGGCAGCGCCGGATCGATGCCGCCGAGGATTCCCCCGAGCGCGGTGCCGAGCACGATTCCGACGCCGGAAGCCGCGCCGATCAGACCCATTCCCTGCGCGCGTGAATCCTCGTCGGTGAGGTCGGTCATGTACGCCTGCGCCGTGCCGATGCTCGCGCCGAAGAATCCGCCGAGAAATCTCGCGATCAGCACGGTCGGCAGCGTCTGGGCGATCGCGAGCATCACGAACGAGAACACCGTTCCGAGGAGCGAGACGAGCAGCACCGGCCTTCGCCCCACGCGATCCGAGATCCAACCCCAGAGCGGCAGGAACAGAACCAGGCCCAGCGCGTAGAGCGCCGTGATCAGGCCGATGTGGAACGCGTCGATTCCGAGCCTCTCGACGAAACCGGGCAGCACGGGGATCAGGATCGAGAAGCCGACGAAGTCGATCAGGATCGTGGTGAAGATGATTCCGACGGCGAGGCGGCGGTGTCGCTTGGCTTCACTCATCGTTGTCTGCATTCTAGGGGGCAATCCGCCGAGGCGGGAGGTCGATACGTGGAGCTCCGCGAGCGAAGGCTTGCCCAGGTGGTGCGCGACTTCATGGAGGCGTTCGTGCTCGCGCGAACCCTGGGCGAGGATCTGCGCGCGGGACGGCTCTCGTTCCAGACCGTCACGCGCTTGGTGGGCGACGCGGAGGACAGCGCGCTCTACCGACTGAAGGAGGAGTGCCACGCGCTCTTCCGCCTCGATTTCGAACGGCCGAGGACCGAAGTCCAGGCCGAGGAGTTCTTCGACCTCGCCGTGGGCGCGCTCTTCCACGAGACCATGAAGTTCCGCGAAGGGTTCTACCTGACCGACCGCTACGGCCCACGGCTGCAGAAGATGATGGCCGAGGGATCGGCGACCGGGCCCCTCGCCGACACCTTCTGGCGCGTCGTCGAGGCCGGCCGACGCCGCATGCTCGAGTCCGAATCCGAGGCCGAGACCCTGTTCTCCGAGACGCGGGATCAGCTGCTGGTCCTGCTGCGTCAGCTCGAGTCGTCGGGCGCCGTGGCGCGAAGCCTGGTCGAGGATCCGGCGCGCGCGCAGCAGGTCTTCGGCCTTCCGCTGGCGCAGCTGCTCGCGGATACCTACGGCTCGGCCGAGCGCGGCTACCAGCTCGCGATCGACAGCCTGATCGACAACGGGCATTTCGAGGAGGCCGCCGCGGTGCTCGATCGCCCGGATGCGAGGGCCGCCGGTGTCACTGACGGTGCGCTCGACTTTGCGCGAGGCATGGCGAGCTACTATGCGGGTGACAGTCTGGCGACGGTCGAGTCACTCTCGAGGTGGAGCAAGAAGGGAACGGTTTCGTCCCCGGCCTGGCATCAGCGGGCCGCTCGCGTGCTCTTGGCGCTCGCGAAAAGCGTCGAGCTCACGGACCCGAAGCTGGCGAAGCACGCGAGCGCGCTCGCGCGCGACTTCAGCCCTTAGCGCGTGTCGCGGCTGCGGCCGGATTCGCCCGCAGCCACAGCCAGCCCGACGCGCCGATCGCGATGCACACCAGCGCGACGACCTGCGCATTCGAGAACGGGCCGACCAGGATCGGATTCAAGCGATAGCTCTCGATCACGAGCCGGCCGATGCCGGAGAGCATCAGGTACTCGCCGAACAAGAACGGCGAGCGCGCGCGCCGGCGCCAGAGCAACGCTCCGACGGGGAGCAGCCAGAGCGTCTCGTACAGCATCGTCGCATGGACGCGGAAGACCTCGTTCGTCGCGGGGTCGATCGTCGGCGGAAGGCCCTGCGGGAAAGCCACCGCCCAGGGGACGTCGGAGCGCACGCCGTAATCGTCGCCGACGAGGAAGCAGCCGATCCGACCCAGCGCCTGACCGACGGCGAGTGAAGGCGCGGCGCAGTTCGCGGCCGTGAGCAGCGGCACCTTGCTCGAGTGCGCGGCCCACAGACCGAGAATCGTCCCGCCCAGAAATCCGCCGTACCAGGTGATCCCGCCGCGAGAGGTGAGCAGCTCGAATGCGCTCGCGCCCCCGTCGCGCGCGACCTGCTCCGCCACGTACCAGAGCTTCGCGCCGAGCAGGCCGCCCACCACGCACCAGGTGACCATGTCCCAGGCCGCCTTCCCCGGCAGGCCCGCCCGTTCGAAGGAACGCGCCGCGAGAAAGCCACCGGCGAGAAAGCCGGCCGCGACCATCACTCCGAAGGTCGAGATGGGAAAGCCGAAGATCTCGAAGAGGACCGGGTACACGCGCGGGCAGGATACCTAAGCCTGGCCTTCGCGCTCATCCTCGCGCAGCCGCTCCTCGATCGCCGCGAGCTGCTCGGGGAAGCATTCCTTCGCGGTGCGCACGAACTCGGCGATCCTGCGCGTCTCGAAGAAGTCCGGGCTCGAGTCACCGAGCTCGAGCCCGAGCAGCCGCACGTCGGGTCGGCTCCGGACGAGCTCGAGATCGCGGCGATGCATCGTCTCGATGCTCGCGGCCGCGACCGTCTGCATGAGTCGCAGCTTGCCGATCCGTCCCGGGTGTGAGCGGTAGTTCTGCAGCCCGCCCGTGAGCTTCACGTACAAGATCACCAGTCGTCCGCGCTTCTCCACGCCGGCCGCGCGGTCGAGATCCCACTTCCGGACGATCGAGTGCAGTGGGACATCCTCGGTGGTCGAGCCATCGATGTAGTGCGACGTGTGCCCGAGGCGCGGGATCACGCGCGGCACGAAGAGCAGGGGCACGCTCGACGAGGCGAGCGCCGCGGAGCGCGCTTCGGTCTGGATCATCAGCTCGCCGAGGTGGGGCGGGACCACGCCCGGCGTCAGCACCTCGGAGCGGCAGTGCAGCAGGTTGAAGGCGATGCAGTAGAAGGGGATTCGCGGCTCGATCGAGCCGCAGTACCGCTCGAGCAGCCGCGAGAGCCCGTCGGCGCAGTCCACGAATCCGGCGCCAGCGGATCCCAGCGACGGAAGCAGCGCGTCGCGAACCAGGTGGCGCAGGAACTGCAGCTTCGAGGGGCGCAGCGCCAGATCGACGCGGCCCGTGTAGAGGTCGTAGCCGAGCTGCTCGATCGCGTGCGGCGAGAGCCCCTGAGCGTAGAGCAGCCCCGCCATGGCTCCGGCGCTCGAGCCCCAGACCTCGGTGAGGTGATCTGTTACTCCGAGCGTCTCGAAGAGCTGGAGCGCGGTCGCGTGCGCGAAGAGCTTCAACCCCCCCGAGCCGAGCGAGAGCACGACCCGCGCCTCGGGGTCGGAGCAGACCGCGCGAAGTCGGCGGAAGCGTTCGTGCAGCGCGGGCAGGGCCGCGTGCACTCCGGCGGGAATCACCTGCCAGACGTAGCGACGTTCTCCGCCTGCGCGGTCGAGAACGAAGCCGTCCGCGGGAACCCGGCGATTCCGGCCCAGGAAACGGATCTCGACCGAGCCGTTCGCGCGGTCTTCCGCGAGCAGGCGCGCGAGCACGGCCAGGCGAGCGTCCTCGGGCGGCCACTCGTCCACCGAGCCGTCGTGCGGCAGCGAGAAGCGCACCGGAAGCTCGGACTCGCTGATCCTGCGCACGATCTCCAGGCGGAGATCGTGCTTTCCCGTCTCGAGCAGCTCGACGTCGGTCAGGTAGAAGCTGCCGTCCGGAGCCTGGAATCGCAGCGGCGACTCGCGCTCCCGGAGCTCCGCCCAGACCTCCGGAGCCAGGTCGAGCTTGATCTGTACGACGTGACCCAAGGGGAGGCGGCGCTCCTTCGCTCGACCCATCGGCCTCGGGCAAGGGCACCCTTAGAGGGACCGATCCGGAACCCGTCCCTGGCGATAAAAACCTTTTGCGTCCATCGGTTACGGATCGATACCGCGGGCTTGGCGCGACCGGACTTCCGCCCCGAGATGGGTTGGCGGGAGTGTCTGCTCGGATCTGCCGATACGCGTTGACACCCCCCCCGGTCCAGATAGCCTGTCCCCGGGAATTCGGGGGCGTCGGGAGCCTATGAACGACCTTGCCAAGCTTCGCCGGATCGCTCTGCTAGGCGGTCTCCTCCTGCTGCTGGGCAGCGCGCTTCTCGATCGCGCCGGCGCGACATCAGGGATGCTGGCCGCGGTGTCCTCCGGCCCCGCGAGCGAGCCGGACGGCGCGCTGCGCCGCGGCGTGGTCGCCGCGCTCGAGGCGAAGGCGCCGCGTCTGGACCGACTGCTCTCGGCGCGAATCGCCGCCAGCATCGCGCGCTGCGGCCGCGAGCAGGCGCTCGCACCCGACCTCGTGCTCGCGGTGCTGATGCAGGAGAGCAGCGGTCGGCCAGGCGCGCGGAGCTCGAAGGGGGCGATCGGCCTGATGCAGGTGATGCCGCACATGTACGAGGTGCTGGCTCTGCCCGGCAGCGCGACGCACGTCGAGGCGAACATCGAGGCGGGCTGTCGCCTGCTCGCGGACAACATCCGCAGACTCGGCGAGGAGCGCGGAATCAGCAGCTACTGCTGGGGCAACGCCATCGGCAACGACTACTACCTGCGGCGCATCCAGCAGCTTCGCCGCGACCTGCGACCCTACCTGAACGACGGGAGCGCAAGCGGCCCGAGCGCTCCGGTCAGCGGATGAAGCGTCCCGTCCGCGGGCGCGCCCGACCGCGGCGCTCCAGCCACTTCGACGAGCGGGGTGCCGCGCGCATGGTCGACGTCGGCGACAAGGCGGTCACGTCTCGCGAGGCCGTCGCGCGCGGTCGAGTGAGCCTGTCGCGAGAGGCGTTCGACAGCATCGTCTCGGGCACCGCCAAGAAAGGGGATGTCCTGGGCGTGGCGAGGATCGCGGCGATCCAGGCCGCGAAGCGGACCGCGGACTGGATCCCGCTCTGCCATCCCCTGGCCCTCGACGCGCTAGAGGTCTCTTTCGAGCCGGATGCCTCCGGTCCGGCCATCTCGATCGAGGCGCTGGTCCGAACGAGCGCGCGAACCGGTGTCGAGATGGAGGCGATGGTCGCCGTCTCCGCGGCGGCGCTCACGATCTACGACATGTGCAAGTCGATCGACCGAGGCATCTCGATCGGAGACGTGCGCTTGGTGCGGAAGTCGGGCGGAAAGAGCGGGCTCTACGAGCGCGCAGGCTCCTAGGCGGTCTTGTCAGCCCCGTAGCCTTGGGGATAAGCTCGCATGGCCCTTCCCGGGCCCACCGATGAGAACGGTCGAACGGCTCCTCGCTCTGGCTCTCGTCTGCTCGCCGCTCGCCGCGGCGTCGGCCGCCCCGACTCCGGATCAGGGCGCGGCCGTGGTCGAGCTGATTCCGCTGGAGCGCGCCGCGTGGACGCCGAAGCACGTGCTGGTCGGCTTGTCGGGCGTCTTCGGCAGCTGGGACTACTGGTACGCCGACCGCGAGATCGAGATCGAGACCGTCCCTCCGGACGCCGAACTCGGCCTCTACTACCTGCGGCGGAATTTCCAGAAGCGCTTCGAGCGCGCGAGCGCGCCCGCGAAGGTGCGGCTGCCGCCGCGCGCGGACTCGACCCCCAGGGACGCGATCCGGATCCACGCGACCGCGAACGGCTACCTCGCGAAGGACGTGAGCTTCCCGTCTGGAGAAGTCCCGTCGCGGGTGACGATCACGCTCAGCGCTCTGCCGAACTCGCTGGTGTTCCTGGGCCAGACCAGCTTCAGGGGGCGGACCACGCTCACGCTTCGAACCACCGAGCAGCCGGAGGTGCGCCTCGCCAAGAGCTCGCGCAGCGACGGCTTCTCGATCGCGCTCACCAAGACCGCGCTGAAGCTCGAGCGAGCGGCGTCGGGCTCGGGCGCGCGGCTTACCAGCATCGACGCCACCCAGATCGCGGAGGATGCCGTCATTCGGGTCCAGACGGACGCGCCCGACGTGGAGGTCCGTTCGAAGCAGAGCTTCGATCCGGTGAACTCGCAGTACGTGCTGATCTTCGATCTGATGCGGCCCGGGTCGACCGCCCCGTCGGACGCGGAGATCCGCGCGCAGCTGCAGAGCGTCGCGTTCTCTCCGAGCCCTGACTGCGACGCCCGCTACGCCGAAGCGCTGCGCTCGCGCCTGGGCGACGCGGCGATCGCGGAGGCGCTGCGCCCGTCGGGCGGGGTCACGGATCTGTACCGACGCGAGGCGATGCTGCGGCTCGGGCGCTTCCGCGAGGGAAGCGTGCGAACGGAGGCCGGCGAGACGCTGCGCACCGGGAGCTCGCTCGAGATGGCCCTGGCGATTCAGTCGGCGGCCACGGTCGAGGGCTACCTGGCGCTGCTCGGTGCGCTCGCGCGCTCGGAGCCGCAGCCGGAACAGACCATGAGAAGCCTGGTCGCGCCGCAGCTCTCGGATTCCGAGTTCGCTCCGATCTACGAAGCCGTCGAGGGCGCCCGGCGCAGCTGCCACCGTTAGCCGCGATCCGCCACTCCCTCGGGCGGGCGAACGTCGCCCCTCTTTGCTCCTCACCCCGAACGAGGAGCCGTCGTCGTGAGCTTCGACTCGCGCTTCGAGTGGCCGCGCGAGCGCCTGGATCGCGAGGGGCCGGAGTCGCTCGCGCTCGCGGAGCTGATCGCGCTGCTCGTGCGCACCGGCGCGCGCGGGTCCACTTCGCTGCGGGTCGCGGATGCCCTGCTCGAGCGCTTCGGCTCGCTCGAGGCGCTGGCGCGCGCGGGCAACGCGGAGTTGCGACGGGTTCCGGGAATGGGCCCCGCGAAGATCGCCTCGCTGCGCGCGGCCTTCGAGATCGGCGCTCGGCTGGCGCGAACACCGCTCCTGCCCGGAGAGAAGCTGCAGTCTCCGGAGCAGGTCGCCGCGCACTTTGGTGCTCGAATGCGCCGCTATCGCCAGGAGGTCTTCGTCGTGCTTCTCCTGGACAGCCGGCACCGGATGATCGGCGAGGTGGAGGTCAGCCGCGGCAGCTTGAATCAGAGCCTGGTGCACCCGCGCGAGGTCTTCGCTCCGGCGCTGCGGGAGTCGGCGGCCGCGATCCTCGTCTTGCACAACCACCCGAGCGGGGATCCCCAGCCGAGTCGCGAGGACCACGAGGTGACGCGACGGCTCGTCCGCGCCGGCGAGATCCTGGGGATCCGGCTGGTCGACCACCTGGTGATCGCGAACGAGGCGTTCACGAGCTTCGCGCGGATCGGGCAACTCCTGGGCTCAAGTGACTGAACTGGCCGACCGATCGGATCGACGTAGGTGCGGAGGATGCCGATGGCACCGAAGGGCAGACCGACCCAGAGCGACCGGCGAAGATCCGATCGAGGGGATCTGAAGATCCGCGTCGACTACTCAGCCGTGGACGCCTTCTTCAGCGAGTTCACGACGAACGTCAACGAGGGCGGAATGTTCATCGCGACCGAGACTCCCGCGCCGCTCGACTCGGACGTCGCGCTGGAGTTCCGGCTCCCGGGCCTCGAGGGACCGGTGAGCGTATCCGGTCGCGTCGCCTGGATCAGCGACGGAAAGGGCGAGGCGCCCGTAGGAATGGGAATCGAGTTTCGCGACCTCGCCCCGGCGGCACGCGCGACGATCAACGATCTCGCGCGAAGCCTCCGGCGCCAGCGCTAGAACGGGATCTCGTCGTCTCCACCGCCGCCGGAACCCCCGGGCGCGCTGTACTCGAAATCCCCGCCGGATCGCGACGACGGTTCGTCGCCGCCGCCACGCGGTGAACCGAGCATCTGCATGCTCTGCGCGATCACCTCGGTCGTGTACCGCTTGTGCCCATCCTTGTCTTCCCAGTCGCGCGTCTGCAGGCGGCCCTCGATGTAGACCTGCCGGCCCTTCTTCAGGTATTCGCCGCAGATCTCCGCGAGTCGTCCCCACGCGACCACGCGGTGCCACTCGGTGCGGTCCTGCCACTCGCCGCTCTTGTCCTTGAACCGCTCGTTGGTTGCGACCGAGAACGTAGAGACGTTCTGGCCGCCCTGGGTCGTGCGCAGCTCCGGATCGCGCCCCACGTTTCCGACGATGATCACCTTGTTGACGCCAGCCATTGCGGACTCCTCTCGTGCACAGCGGGGCGAGGATTCGTCGACAGGCTAGCACACCGTCGCAGGCGCCGACCTCGAAGATCTTGCCTTTCTCGTCGGCGTTCCCGATCGTAGAGTTCCCCTCTGGGTTCGAGAGCGCGCTCGGCCCGTCGCCGCAGCTCGCGCTCGGCGGATCGGCGCGACGAGAGATCACGAGGACCGCGAATGAGGGGACAGCGCAACTCGCGAGCGATGCGACTTGGGTAGAGGCGTGAAGCGACCCGCGGCAAAACGCTCGGCCAGAACGGAGCCCCGGCTTCCCGGACGGCTCGAGGCCGAGGCCGTCGCGGTCACGCTCGCTGCTCTCGCCCTCTTCACGGAGGCGGCGCTGCTCTCCTACGATCCCGCCGATCCGCTGATCGCGAGCGGCGCGCGGGTCTCGAACTGGTGCGGCCCGGTCGGTGCCCTCGTCGCGGGAGCTCTCGCGGGAACTCTGGGCCTGGCGGCCCACGTGCTGCCGTTCGCCGCCGGCGTGGTCGCGATTCGCTACCTGCGAGGGCTTCCGTTTCGGCCGCGCTGGATTCCCTTGGCCGGTTGGTCGCTGAGCCTGCTCAGCCTCGCGGCGGGATTCGAGGTGCTGCACCGCGCGTTTCCGGAGACGATCCCCGTCGGCGCGGGCGGATTCCTGGGCGCTGGCGTCGTCGGGCCGCTGTCGCGGGCCCTCTACCTGGCCGGGTCTTCGTTCGTCCTGTTGATCACGGGCGCGCTCGGTCTGCTCGCAGCCACGGGGGTCTCGCTGCGAGATGCGACCCAGGGAGCGCGGCAGCTCGCGCGCGCGGCGACGCGCGAGCTCGGTCAGCTCGTGCGCGTGAACGGCGCGCGACTCCGACGGCGTCTCGCCGAGCGCGCGGAGGCCAGAGCTGCAGAGCGCGACGAGCCCGAGCCCGAGGAGGCGGAGGCGCGCAAGGCTCCCAGACCCGCGCTCCGTCTCACACCGAAGCAAAAGGCGAAGGCCGGCGAGCCGGAGGTCGTCGAGCATCGCGTCGCCGCCCCCGCGCCACTGCGTCAGGAGGCATTGCCCTTCGCCGACGGACGCGGCGAGGGGCCCTACAAGCTTCCGGACCTGGATCTGCTCGCGCGCGGTCCGGACCAGAGCCCGAATCTCGATCGCGACGCGCTGATCCGGAATTCGCAGATCCTCGAGAAGAAGCTCGCCGACTTCTCGGTGCTCGGGCGGGTGGTGAAGGTGCACCCCGGCCCGGTGATCACGATGTACGAGTTCGAGCCTGCGCCGGGTGTGAAGGTCTCGCGCATCGTCAATCTCTCGGACGATCTCGCGCTGGCGCTGCGCGCGATCTCCGTGCGCATCGTCGCGCCGATCCCGGGCAAGAACGTGGTCGGAATCGAGGTGCCGAACGTCGAGCGCGACGTGGTGGTGATCCGCGACGTGATCGCGCATCCGTGCTTCCAGGAGACCGACTCGCGAATTCCGATCGCGCTCGGCAAGGACATCTTCGGCAATCCCGTGACGGCCGACCTCGCCGCGACACCGCACCTGCTCGTCGCTGGCGCCACGGGAACCGGCAAGTCGGTATTCCTGAACGCGTTGCTCTGCAGCATCCTCATGCGTTCGACGCCGGAAGAGGTGAAGCTTCTGCTCGTCGATCCGAAGATGCTCGAGTTCTCGCTCTATCAGGGCGTTCCGCATCTGATCGCCGACGTCGTCACGAATCCGAAGCGGGCCGCTGCGGCTCTGCTCGGCATCGTGAACAAGATGGAAGAGCGCTACCAGCTGATGGCGAAGCGCGGCGTCCGGAACATCGATCAGTACAACAAGGCGATCGCCAAGGATCTCGCGACGAATCGACCGAAGGCCGACGACGAGATCGTCCCGAAGAAGCTTCCCTACATCGTCGTCGTGATCGACGAGCTCGCCGATCTGATGATCGTCGCGGCGCGCGACGTCGAGGAGTCGCTGATGCGGCTGGCGCAGATGGCGCGAGCTGCCGGGATCCACCTCGTGCTCGCGACGCAGCGTCCGAGCGTCGACGTCCTGACGGGCATCATCAAGGCGAACTTCCCGTCGCGCATCTCGTTCCAGGTGAGCTCGCGCACGGATTCGCGCACGGTTCTGGACGCAAATGGTGCGGAGCGCCTTCTGGGCATGGGCGACCTGCTCTACGTGCCGCCCGGAAGCTCAAAGCTCGAACGCATCCATGGGCCGTACATCTCCGAGAAGGAGGTCGAAGCGGTCACCCTCTGGGTACGCCAGCAGGGTTCGCCAGAATTCGACCCGACGCTGATTCGTCTGAGCCAGGAGAGCGAGAAGACCGAGGAGCGCGGAGGAGAGCTCGACGAGCTCTTCGATCAGGCCGTGGACGTGGTCGCTCGCAATCGCATCGCGTCGATCTCGTTCGTCCAACGCAAGCTGAAGATCGGATACAACCGGTCGGCGCGGATTCTGGAGCAGATGGAAGCCGACGGGATCGTCGGACCTCAAGAGGGAACCAAGCCCCGTGAAATCTTCGTCCGTCCGCCCGACGACTAGCGCATGCGCCCTGCTGGCGTGTCTGGCGCTCGCGCTCGTCGCTGCAGAGGCGGACGACGAGGCCGGCCGAACGCTCGATGCCGTTCAGAAGCGCTATGACGGCGTCCGCGACCTGCGCGCGAGTTTCGAACAGACGAGCTTCAGCGCGGCGCTTGGCACGGAGACCACGTCCAGGGGTGCGGTGACCGTCGAGAGGCCGGGGCGGATGCGCTGGGAGTACGCCGCGCCCGACGGGCGCGTGATCGTGCTCGACAAGGACTCGATCCGGATCTGGAATCCCGACGAGAAGCAGCTTCAGATTGCGGCGCTCTCCGAGGGAAACGTCTCACCGACAGCGCTCGGCTTCCTGCTCGGCCAGTCCGTTCTGCGAGAAACGTTCGATGCGGAGCTGATCTCCGAGCCCGCGCGTGCGGAGCGCGGCCTGCGCCTGCGACCGCGAAGCGACGGCGGCTTCGAGTCGCTCGAGCTCTGGGTCGATCCGAAGACGCTCCAGCTGCGGGAGTCGGTGGTCCTCGATCTGTTCGGCAATCGGACTCGCCTCCGCCTCGGGCAGATGCGCGAGAACGCGGGCGTCGAGGCGCGCGAGTTCGAATTCCCCGTCCCTGCGGGTGCGGAGGTCATCGATCTGCGAGCGAGGGGTCGATGAGACCTTCGAATCCCAGCCGAGCCGCGCACCATCGAAGTTTCAGTGCGCCGGATCTCCGCCCGAGTGGCGAAGTCTTGACGGTCGGGCCGTCGGCGATTCGTCGCGCGGTCTGGCGCGGAATCGCGTCGGATCGATGAGCGATTAACTCTTTCGTCTCAAGGGCTTTCGCCGCCCGGTGCGCGCTTGGGGCCGTTGCAATGAAAAGCCGTTTTGATAGAATTCGAGAGCATTCTAACTGGTCGATATATCAGGTGATTTCGGATCGAAGCCGGGTTCTGGAGTCGAGCCTTCACGTGACGGGCCGCGCAGCGCAGCGCCGGCGCTATGCAAGGACCTGCAGCGCGCGCGCGAGCTCCGCGTACAAGCCCTCGAAAGCTGAGGAATTTCCCGCGCTCGAGCGCGATCCCTCAGAGATCGCGTCGGTACCGCGAGCCGGTCGTCCCGCCGCCAGAGCTTGGTATGTCGATTGCAATTCTCGGTGGCGTCGATCAGCCGAAGGCGAGGAAGTTCAATGAGCGACACGGGTTCGGGTTCGGGTTCCGGGAGGAGAGGGTTCGTCCGAGACGTGATGAAACGCATCTCCGTGTCTCGCGGAGCTGATGACGAACGGGAGAGCCGCGTGCCTGACGAGATGGACGAGATCGAGAAGGTTCGAGACTCACTGCGCTTCCTGGGGCCCGAGTCGGCCGATCTTGCGCGGCGGGTCGAACACCTGCTGATGGAATACGAGCTGCTGCGACAGCGCATCGACCGGCAGCGGCAGCAGGTCTTCGACTCGGAGCGCCAGAACGAGAAGCTCGTCGGCGCGCTGCAGGACGCGAAGCAGCAGATCGACCTGCTGAAGCAGGAAGTCGACAAGCTCTGCTCGCCACCCAACACCTACGGGATATTCGAGCGCAGCAACAAGGACGGAACCTGCGAGATCAACGTCGACGGCAAGATGATGCGGGTGAACTCGCACCCGAGCATCCACGTCGAGGAGCTGATGGAAGGCCAGCTGGTCGTGTTGAACGAGGCGTTCAACATCGTCGACGCGACCACCTTCGATCCGCGCGGCGAGGTGATGACCGTTTCCGACGTGCTCGACGACGGCCGGGTGATCGTCCTCGGTCATGCCGACGAGGAGCGGGTGGTGAGCCTCGCGCAGCCGATGCGGCGCGAGAAGCTCAAGGCCGGCGACAACCTGCTCGTGAATCCGCGCACCGGGTTCGGCGTCGAGCGCCTGCCGAAGTCGACCGTCGACCAGGTCATGCTCGAGGAGGTCCCCGACGTCACGTACGAGGACATCGGAGGTCTCGGCGACCAGATCGAGGTCCTGCGCGACGCGATCGAGCTGCCGTATCTGCACGCGGACCGGTTCAAGCGCTACAACCTGTCGCCGCCGAAGGGCATTCTGCTCTACGGACCTCCGGGCTGCGGCAAGACCATGATCGGCAAGGCGGTGGCGAACAGCCTCGCGCTACGCATCCAGGAGATGCGCGGCGGCGAAGCGAAGAGCTACTTCCTGAACGTGAAGGGGCCGGAGCTCCTGAACAAGTACGTCGGCGAGACCGAGCACAAGATCCGCGAGGTGTTCAAGAACGCGCGCGAGAAGGCGGAGGAGGACGTCCCGGTCGTCATCTTCTTCGACGAGATGGACTCGCTGTTCCGGATGCGCGGTTCCGGGATCTCCTCCGACATGGAGGCGACCGTCGTCGCGCAGTTCCTCTCGGAGATCGACGGCATCGAGTCGCTGCGGAACGTGATCGTGATCGGCGCGAGCAACCGGCAGGATCTGATCGATCCGGCCGTGCTTCGCCCGGGCCGTCTCGATCTGAAGGTCAAGGTGCACCGGCCGGAGAAGGCGGGGGCGCTGCAGATCTTCACCAAGTACCTGACGACGGATCTCCCGTTCAGCCAGGACGCGACGCGGAAGTACGGGCCCGAACCGAAGGAAATCGTGCGCGGCATCCTCTCGGAGACGGTCGAATCGATGTATGCGGAGAACGAGGAGAACAAGTTCCTCGAGGTCACGTACGCGAAGGGCGAGCGGGAGATCTTCTACTTCAAGGACTTCTCGAGCGGCGCGATGCTGAAGAACATCGTCGACCGGGCCAAGAAGAAGGCGGTGAAGCGCGCGATCACCTCGGACGACGAGGGCGTGCGTCTCTCGGACATGCTCGAGTCCGTGCGCGAGGAGTTCAAGGAGAACGAGGATCTCCCGAACACCACCAACCCCGACGACTGGGCGCGGATCTCCGGCCGGAAGGGCGAGCGCATCATCAACGTCCGCACGCTCATCACCGGCATGAGTCGCACGGAGCACCAGATCGAGAACGTCGGCGGCTCGGGGCAGTATCTCTGACATGCCACTTCCGTGTGTATTCGGCAGCGAGATCGAATACGGGATCACCGTCCAGGGAGACCCGGACTTCGATCCGATCTCGAGCTGCGTCCTGCTGGTCAACGCGTACCAGGACATCGAGGACGCGCGAATACTCTGGGACTACGAGCAGGAGAACCCGCTGGCCGACGCTCGCGGCTTCCACGTCGAGGGCGAGAAGTACACGCCCAACCAGCAGGAGAACATCGCGCGCAACAAGACGCTCCGGAACGGCGCGCGCTTCTACGTGGACCACGCGCACCCGGAGTACTCGACGCCAGAGGTCACGAACGTCCGCGATCTGATCGCGTTCGAACGCGCCGGCGAGCGCACGATGGAGGCGGCGAGGCGCGCCGCCACGGCTCTTCTGCCCAGCGGACAGACGGTCCTGATCCACAAGAACAACAGCGACCGCAAGGGCAACTCCTACGGGAATCACGAAAACTACCTGATCGAGCGCCGGACGCCGTTTCGCGAGATCGTCGAGCACATGACGCCGTTCCTGGTCACGCGCAACATCTTCTGTGGCGCGGGCAAGGCCGGCAGCGAGAACCGCGCGCAGCCGTGCGACTACCAGATCAGCCAGCGGGCCGACTTCTTCGAGACCGAGGTCGCGCTCGACACGATGGTGAAGCGGCCGATCATCAACACACGCGACGAGCCCCATGCGGATCGCGAGAAGTACCGACGCTTCCACGTGATCATCGGCGACTCGAATCTCTGCGAGGTCTCCACGTATCTGCGGATGGGCACGACTGCGGTCGTGCTCGCCCTCGTCGAGGACGGGGCGATTCCGAGGAGTCTCGCGGTCAGCGATCCGGTCAAGGTCGTGAAGGAGATCTCCCACGACCTCGCGTGCAAACGAAGCTACGCCATGGAGCGCGGCGGACGCCTGACCGCGATCGAGATCCAGAAGGAATACCTGGAGTACGCGCTGCGCTACTTCTCGTCCCGCAGCCTCGACCCGATCGTGAAGGACGTCCTGGTCAGGTGGGAGCGCGTGCTGTCGAAGCTCGCAGAGGATCCGCTACAGCTCGACCGAGAGGTCGACTGGGTGATCAAGCACAAGCTGATCACGAGCTACATGAAGCGGCACGGTGTGGACTGGCACCATCCGCAGGTCCACATGCTCGATCTGCAGTACCACGACATCCGCCCCGACAAGGGCCTCTACCACGTGCTCGAGCGACGCGGCGAGGTCGACCGGATCGTCGATTCCGATGCGATCGAGCGCGCCGTGCGGACTCCTCCGAGCGACACTCGCGCCTACTTCCGCGGCGAGTGCATCCGACGCTATCCTGATGAAGTGTTCGGCGTGAACTGGGATTCGATCTCGTTCAACGTCGGCGACGAGCCGATCAAGCGCATCCTCATGAACGAACCGCTGAAGGGCACGCGGGCGCACGTGGGCGAGCTGCTCGACTCGAGTCCGACGGCCCGAGTTCTGGTTCAGAACCTCACGACCGCGTGAGCTAGGGAGAGAGGCATGAAGATCGTACGACCCAAGACCGAGCCGGCCACCGGCATCTGGGGCGCCGCGGGCGACCAGACGCAGAAGCAGAAGTCCGGTGGCGGCGACTCGAGCGGCTCTTCCTCCTCCGACGCCGGCGGGCAGAAGAAGCTCGCCAAGAAGGGCGAAGACCTGAAGGAAGAGATGGACAACCTGATCGACGAGATCGACGAGGTCCTCGAGGCGAATGCCGAGGAGTTCGTGAAGAACTACGTCCAGCGCGGCGGCGAGTAGCCCGGTGTTCAAAGGCCAGACGTACGCCGGTGACAGCTTCTACGAGTTCCTCCGCGTCGACCACCCGGGGCTGCTTCCCGACTGGACGCGAATGGATTGGACGCAGGTCTCGCTGCTCCACGGAACCACCGTGCTCGCGATCGTCTGCAAGGAAGGCGCTCTGATGGCGGGCGACCGGCTCGCCACCGAAGGCCACCAGGTCGGCACGCGGGATCTCGAGAAGGTGTTCCGCATCGACGAATCGAGCCTGATGGCGATCGCCGGCGCCGCGGGCCCGGCGATCGAGATGGTCCGGATGTTCCAGCTCGAGCTCGAGCACTTCGAGAAGCTCGACGGTCAGCCGCTGACCTTCGAGGGCAAGGCGAACCGGCTCTCGTTCCTGCTGCGCCAGAATCTGCCCGCTGCGATGCAGGGCTTGGTCGTGATGCCGATCTTCGCGGGCTTCGATCACGACAAGGGTCGCGGCCGCATCTACAAGTTCGACATCACCGGCGGTCGCTTCCGCGAGGCCGACTACTACTCCACCGGATCGGGCGGCAAGGACGCGAGGAGCTCGTTGAAGCGGATCGTGCGCCACGAAGACCTCTCCCGCGAGGAGGCGATTCGCGCCGCGATCGAGGCTCTGCTCGATGCCGCCGACGAGGATCGCGCCACGGGCGGCATCGATGTGGCGCGCGGCATCTTCCCGACCGTGAAGCTCGCGACGCGCTCCGGTGTCGAGGACGTCAAGGACGAGGAGCTGAAGCGCATCCACGAGGCGATCGCGGCCGAGAGGAGAGCCGCCTGATGAGCACACCCTTCTACGTCTCTCCCGAGCAGTGGTACCAGGACAAGGCCGAGTACGCGCGCAAGGGAATCGCGCGCGGGCGGCCGATCGTCGCGCTCGAGTACGAGACCGGCATCGTGATGATGGCCGAGAACCGCAGCGCCACGCTGCGCAAGATCTCGGAGATCTACGACCGCATCGCGTTCGGCGGGGTCGGAAAGCTCGACGAGTACGAGACGCTGCGGAAGTCCGGCGTGCGCTACGCCGACATGCGCGGCTACTCGTTCTCGCGCGAGGACGTGGCCGGCAAGAGCCTGGCGAACGAGTACTCCAACGTCCTCGGCTCGGTCTTCACGCGCGAGATGAAGCCGCTCGAGGTGGAGATCCTCGTGGTCGAGATCAAGGAGAACGGGAGCGCCCTCTATCAGATCCGTTACGACGGAAGCATGAGCGACATGACCCACTTCGCGACGATCGGCGGGGACGGCGACAAGCTCGGCGACCTGATTCGCGCCGGCTGGAAGCCGGGGATGCCGCTCAAGGACGCCGCGAAGCTGGCTCGTCGCGCGCTCGCCGGCTCAGGGAACTCGGGATCGGTCGAAGACCTCGACGAGAAGAGCCTCGAGATCGCGATACTCGACCGGACGCGCACGGGACGTACCTTCAGGCGGATCGCGGGCGAGGAGGCCAGGGCTCTCCTCCGGGATTGATCGGCGGAAACAAGTGCAGAAGCGGATCTACGGCCTCGAGACGGAATACGGGATCATCTTCACGCCGGAGGGTCGCAAGACCCTGCCGGTGGAGAAGGCGATCCGCTTCCTGTTCGAGAAGCTGATCACGACCGAGCACTTCCTGAACGTGTTCCTCGAGAACGGGGCGCGCTTCTACCAGGACACCGGCTGCCACCCCGAGTACGCGACGCCCGAGTGCGCGAGCCCGCGGGACCTGGTCATATTCGATCGCGCCGGCGAGCGCATCCTGGAGGACCTGCAGCTCTACGCGGAGGAGAAGATCCGCGAGGAGCGCGTCCCCGGGAAGCTCTCGATCTTCAAGAACAACACCGACTTCGTCGGGAACTCCTACGGCTGCCACGAGAACTACCTGGTCGACCGCGACGTCGACTTCTACTACCTCGCCGAGCAGCTGATTCCGTTCCTGGTCACGCGCCAGATCTTCAGCGGCGCGGGCAAGGTGTTCCAGACGCAGGACGGCGTGCACTACTGCATCAGCCAGCGCGCGCAGCACATCTACCAGAAGATCTCGGGCACGACGACGAACGACCGCTCGATCATCAACACGCGCGACGAGCCCCACGCCGATCGCGAGAAGTACCGCAGGCTGCACGTGATCGTGGGCGACTCGAACATGAGCGAGTACACGAACTTCGTGAAGATCGCGACGGCCGCGGTCGTGCTGCAGATGATCGAGGACGGGTTCATCAACAAGGACTTCACGCTCCGACACCCCGTGAAGGCGATCAAGGACATCTCCTACGACACGACCTGCAAGCGCAAGCTGCGGCTCGAGAACGGGCGCGAGTACTCGCCGATCGAGATCCAGCGCGACTACTGCGAGATGGCGCAGCGCTACATGGAGCAGTTCCCCGTGAGCGACCAGCTTCGCGAGGGCGTCCGCGAGTGGCAGTACATCCTCGACTGCCTCGACAGCGACCCCGAGAAGCTCGATCGCAAGATCGACTGGATCATCAAGCGCAAGGTGCTGCGCAGCTACATCGAGAAGCACCAGATCTCCTGGCACGACCCGCGCGTCTTCATGATCGACCTGCAGTTCCACGACCTGCGCCGCGACCGCGGCTTCTTCTACATGCTCGAGCGCGGCGGGCACGTCGATCGGCTCTACACCGACTCGGAGATCGAGAAGGCGAAGACCGAGCCGCCTCAGGACACGCGCGCGAGGATGCGCGGCGATTTCATCAAGCTGGCCCGCCAGAACAACATCCAGTACGACCTCGACTGGTCGAACATCCGGCTGGGAAACCTCCTGAACGTCCGCGTGATCTGCAACAACCCGTTCGAGACCGACACCGAGAAGGTCACCGAGCTCGTGCGCACGATCCAGAAGACGAACCTGCGCCGCACCTCGCTCTCCAAACTCGTGATCCAGAGCTGAACCCATGGACCAGGAACCCAAGCTCCGCTCCGTTTCCCCCACTGCCGCCGAGTCGCGCCGCGATCCGGCGTCGCGATCCGAGCCGGACCGGCCGCAGAACCGGACGCAGCTGGTGCTGGCGACCGCGCTCGCGCTGGCGCTCGTCCTGCTGATCTGGAGCTACATCTCGCTCGGCTCCCGCATCGACTCGCTCGAAGGCGAAGCGCAGCTCCTGCGCGCGGCTGTCGCCGAACGGGACGAGCTAATCAACGCCCAACGCGCCCGGCTCGACGAGGTCCGCGGCCGCGTGAAGGATCTGCTCCAGATCGTCGAGCAGCCGATGATCAGCGCGCCCGCCGCGGGACCCGAAGCGCCCGAGGCGTCGCCCGCGCCGCCCCCCGAAGACCCGTAGTCGGCGCCCGAACCGGGCGCGCGCTCTCAGGGTCCGCCGCTTCCTTGCCGATGGAAGAGAAGGCTTGGGGCGGGGTCCCCCTCGAGATTCGGAGCCGACACGATGTACAAGTGGCTTGCTGGGCTGCTCTCGAACGATCTCGCCATCGATCTCGGGACCGCCAACGTGCTCGTCTACGTCAAGGGACGCGGCATCATCTGCAGTGAACCGTCGGTCGTGGCCGTCGCGGACGGTCCGAACGGCACGCGCAAGGTGCTCGCCGTCGGCACCGAGGCCAAGGAGATGGTCGGCCGCACGCCCGGCTCGATCCGCGCGATCCGGCCGATCAAGGACGGCGTCATCGCCGACTTCGAAGTCACCGAGGCGATGCTCCGCTATTTCATCCAGAAGGCGCACAACCGCCGCCGGCTGGTCCGCCCGAGAATCGTGATCTGCGTTCCGCCCTGCATCACCTCGGTCGAGAAGCGCGCCGTGCGCGAATCGGCGATCTCCGCCGGTGCCCGCGAGGTGTACCTGATGGAAGAGCCGATGGCGGCCGCGATCGGCGCGGGTCTGAACGTCACGGAGCCGACCGGAAACATGGTGATCGACATCGGCGGCGGCACGACCGACGTGGCCGTGATCTCGATGGCCGGAATCGTGACCTCGAGCTCCGTCCGCGTCGGTGGCGACAAGCTCGACGAAGCGATCATCCACTACGTGAAGCGCAAGCACAATCTGCTGGTCGGCGAGCGCACCGCCGAGATCATCAAGATCACGATCGGCACGGCGATGGCCAACGGCCCGACGAAGACCATGGAGATCAAGGGCCGCGACCTCGTCGCAGGCATCCCGAAGATGATCGTCCTCTCGAGCGACGAGGTGCGCGAAGCGCTCTCGGAGCCGATCCACCAGATCATCGACACCGTTCTGCAGACGCTCGAACGCACTCCGCCCGAGCTCGCGGCCGACATCGTCGACCGCGGCATCGTCCTGGTCGGCGGCGGCGCGCTGCTGCGCGACTTCGATCAGCTTCTGCGGCAGGAGACCAAGCTTCCGATCGTGCGCGGCGACGATCCGTTCACGGCCGTCGCGGCGGGTGCCGGCAAGGCGCTCGACAACATCGGCTTGCTGCGCGAAGTCGCGATGGCGTACTAGCCAGCGCTAATCGGGCGTCATGATGGCCATCGCCATCTTCATCGGAACCTCGACGTCGCCGCCGAGCTCGAGCTTGCCCGTCATGAACGCGCCCTGAAGATCGAGCTGGCCGCCGAGAAGCTGGCCGAACTCGGCCTCGCCGATCGAGACCGTCGTCGTGACCGAGGGTACGGGGGGCGCGCCGAAGTGCAGGACGACGCCCCAATCCGTCGCACCCTTCACCTCGATCCGCATCGTTCCCCTGATCTCGCGCAGCGCGGCCAGGCGCGCCGGCGTGAGCACGAAGTCGGGATTGCCGCCGACCCCGCCGAGGAGCGCCATCGGCGATGGACCGACGCTCGTCTCGAGCCGCGCGCAGTCCGCTTCCGACAGTGCGAGCGTCAGCAGTGGTGCGGCGTGCGCGCCGGGCGCGGCGCGCATCTCGCCCCGCTCGGTCGAGAGGTGGAAGCGTCCGCCGTCGCCGATCTCGACCTCGAGGGCGAAGTCCGCCGCGCGCATCTTCGCGAGCAGATCCGCGCCGCCCGCACCGCGCGCGACCTGGTCCGCGAGCCGCTGGTTCCATGCCTCGGGCACGCGCTTCTCGAAGTAGCTAGCGGCGTTGGCCATCTTCGTTCCTCACCAGATTCCTCCCGCGTTTGCTCTGATGGCGTCTCACCGCCGAATTGTGGTCCGCAAGATTGGTCGAGAATTCGTGCGAGCCGTCGTTTCGAGCCACGAAATACAGGTAGGGCATGTCGGCCGGAGAGAGCACCGCCCGGATCGCCTCGATCGACGGGCTCGCGATCGGGCTCGGCGGCAGGCCGGCTCGCGTGTAGGTGTTCCAGGCGTTGTCCTCGCGCAGATCCCGGCTGCGGATGTCGCCGTCGAAGGACCCACGGGTCCGGACGATTCCGTAGATCACCGTCGGATCCGACTGCAGCCGCATCCCGATCCTGAGCCGATTGCGGTACACGCCCGCGATCAGCGGCCTTTCGTCCGCCCGCGCGGATTCCTTCTCGACGATCGAGGCCAGCGTCACGATCTGATCCAGGGTGAGTCCGGACTTCGCGACCGCATCCAGATCCTCGGGCGTGAGCCGGCTGCGGAACTCGGCCAGCATCCGCTCGAGCACCTCTTCGGGAGGCGTGTGGCGGCGGAAGTGATACGTCTCGGGATACGCGTAGCCTTCGAACGAGCTCGTCAGCAGGCCGAGCCCGCGCGCGAAGCTCTCGTCGTGGGCCAGGGCTAGAAACGCCTCGCCATCCGTGATGCCGGCATCGCCCAGACGCAGAGCGACCTCGTCCAGACGCAGCCCCTCCGGAAGCGTGACCTCGTGCATCTTGACCTTGCCCTGCACGATCCTCTCCAGGATCTCGATCGGCGACATCGCGGCCGACAGCTCGTACTCGCCGCTCTTGATCTCGCGGTCCCATCGGTTCAGCCGCGCGTAGGCGACCAGCGCGCGCGGTCCGGACATGCTGCGCTCGCGAATCAGCCCGGATTCGGCGAGGCGCCGGGCGATCGGCGAGAGCGACTCGCCCGGCGCGACCCAGAACAGTCGGTCGCCCGCATCGGGGTCCGCGGGCTCGCGCAGTCCGGATGCGGCAAGGGCCAGGAAGATCGCGCTCGCGGCGACGATCGCACCAACGGCTGCAAGCGCCGCGACCCATGCCCTGCGGATCATTTGGGCCGGCGCTCCAGCCAGGTACGCAGGAGCAGCGACGCGGCGATCGGATCGACGCGACCGCGCTGCTTCTTCCGCGACACGCCGGAGTCGTCGAGCATCCGCTCCGCCTCGCGCGAGGACCAGCGCTCGTCCAGATACTCCACGGAGACTCCGGTGCGCTGCTTCACCTTCTCGCCAAAGGCACGGGTGCGCTCGGCTTCCGGCCCCGCGCGCCCGCTCATGTGCAGCGGCAGGCCGATCACGATCTGACCGACGTCACGCGTGGCCACGATCTCCGCGATCCGTGACATGGCGGCGGCATCCCCCGGCTTCGTCGCGATCGTCTCGAGCGGTTGAGCGAGGATCCCCAACGAGTCGCTGATCGCGACGCCGATTCGTGCCTCTCCGTAGTCGAGGGCAAGGATTCGCACTCGGAGAGCATAGCGACGATCCGAATCCGACTCGCGCGACGCCCGTCACGTTTTTCCGGCAGCCGCTCCCGCGAGCCGCCGCAGACCCTCCTGGCACGCCCTGCTCACGGAGGGATCCCCGCGACGCTCGTGCACCCGGAGCGCCTGAAACGCTGCGACGCCGCCGATCTGGGCGATCGCCTGCGCAGCCGCGATACGCAGCTCCCTGACCCGCGCCGCCCCGAAGAACGGGACGCGGTCGAGAATCTCCTTCAGGCTGCGGAGCGCAGCGGGGTTGCCGATCCGGCCCAGCGCCTGTATCGCGGCTCGTCTCACGCTCTCGGATCGACCTCGCCGCTCATCGATCACCTCGTGGAGCGCCGGGAGCGCCGTGGGTCGACGCAGGCCTCCGAGACAGCCCGCGCACGCCTCCGCGACCTCGTCGCTGCCGCGCAGTCCGCGGAGCAGCGCCTGCAGCGCGGCGTCGTCGCCGATCCGCGCCAGCGACAGCGCCGCCTCTCGCGAAAGTGATGGGTCGGGCCCGGCCAGCGCGTCGGCGAGGAAGCAGACGCCCTTGGGATTTTGCATCTCCCCGAGCAGGCGAGCGGCGCGGCGCGCGCGTTCCGGCTGCCCGGAACCGAGTTCGTCGACGACCTGCGCGATCGCCGCGTCTCCGAGCGCGATCAGGAGCTGCGTAACGCGGGCGCGAGACGCGTCCTTGCGGGTCTCCAGTCCGCGGAGCAGCCGCGCTGCCGCGATGCTGCCGACGGCGATCAGGACCTGGCTGGCCTGCACGCTCGCCAGCCCCGAGTCTCCGCACGCTTGCTCGACCACCGCGTCGAGCAGCTCTTCCTTGTGCGCGAGCCGTCGCAGCCGATCACCGGCTTCGCGCCGGATCGCATCGCTTCGCGTTCGCGGGTCGGTCGCGTGGCGCGCGACGACCAGCATCGCGCGGTACGCGTCCATGCTGCGCTTGGCGCGCACGAGCACGTCGACGCTGCTCTCGATCTTGTTCGCCGTCAGGTTGTAGCTGGCCAGGTCGTCGCAGCTCTCGAGCTCCGAGAGGCGCCGGACGAGATCCGCGATGTGCTGCGCCAGGAACCCGCTCTGCTCGCGGCTCGCGGAGCCGTCGCGATCCGAGGTGCGCGCCACCGCCTCGACGCTGCTCGCTCCACAGGCGCGCAGCGCGGTCTCCAGACCGCCTTGCTTCGCGAGTGCTTCAGGCTCGCGAGCGAGTGCGTCCACGAGCGCCGCGAGCTCGGCCGCGCTCGGCGCGCCGCGGAAGCGAACCTTCTGCACCTGGCGGGCGCGCAGCTCGTCCGCGAGGTCGTCGGCGCCAGGCCCGGTGACCCTTGCGCCGTCTTCGAGCACGAGCCCGGCTTCGCCGGGCCCGAGCGAGAACTCGGCTGCGCCGGCTCCGAGCTCCCGCCACGCCGAATCGCAGCGCTGCAGCGCCGCTTCCGCGACCGGGTGGCGTGCGGGATGCAGATGTCTGGCGCGAATCGCGCGCGTCAGCTCGAAGACGAGCGGCGCGAGCTCCGCTGCGGTCGCTCTCCCCGGCTGCATCGCTTCCCCTCGGCTCGCAGGATCGGCCCTGCGGATGCTTGACTTGAGCGCGGAGCTGCCGCTCCCTGAAGTCCCGGTCAATGGCTTTGCGTGCGGTCGTAGTTTCGCTATTCATTCGTCTTCTTGACGCAGGTAGAGACGCGGTCTAGGATCGGCAAAGGATCCAGAAGTGCTTGAATTTCAATGAGAATATTCATTCTCGCGATCGCCACCGCAGGCGGGTCGGGCTATGCGCCGATCGCCTCCGGGACGTTCGGGTCGGCGGTCGGGCTGCTGCTCTGGTGGGCAATCGCGGGGATGGGGGCGGCCGCGCACGCGATCGGTCTCGTGCTGGTCGTCCTGATCGGGATCTGGGCGGCGGACCGCGCTCAGGCGATCTTCCGGCGCCACGACGACGGCCGAATCACGATCGACGAGGTCGCCGGGATGCTGCTCTCCCTGCTCTTCCTGCCCGCGCGTGCCGAGGTCGCCGGGGCCGCGTTCCTGCTGTTCCGGCTCTTCGACATCTGGAAGCCCGCACCCGCTCGCGCCGCGGAGCGGCTTCCCGGCGGACTCGGCGTGATGGCGGATGACCTGGTCGCGGGCCTCTACGCCAATCTCGTCGGCCAGCTGCTCTGGCGCGTGATCTTCGCGGAGGCTGCGGCGTGAGCGCGCCCGCGGCGCGCGACGCGGTCTGGGTGATCACGATCGGCGACGAGCTGCTGCGCGGCGAGATCGTGGACTCGAACAAGTCTCACCTCTCGGAGCGGATGCTCGCGCTCGACCTCGAGACCGCGCGCCACGTCAGCGTTCCAGACGATCCGGACGCGATCGAAGAGGTTCTGCGCGAGGCGGCGACCCGTGCGCGAGTGGTGCTGGTCTCGGGCGGGCTCGGCCCGACGCGCGACGACATCTCCACGGAAATCGCCGCGCGCACGTTCGGACGCAAAATCTACCGGGACGAGGCCGCGCTGGAGCAGATCCGCGCATTCTTCCGCCGCTTCAATCGCGAGATGGCGGAGAACAACGCGAAGCAGGCCGATTTTCCCGAGGGCGCCGTCGTGCTCGCGAATCCGCTGGGCACTGCGCCGGGGTTCATGCTCGAGGTGACCGACCCCGCGAGCGGCGAGCGCACGCAGCTGTTCTTCATGCCCGGAGTTCCGCGCGAGCTCTACCGCATGCTCGACGAGGAGGTCGTGCCGCGAATCGCCGCGCGCCTCGGCCGCAGCCAGGTGGTTCGCGCGCGGCTGCTGCGCACCTTCGGGATCGGCGAGTCGAATCTCGACCGCATCCTCGACGACCTGGCGAGAGGCGACGCCGGCACGGTGCTCGGCTTCCGCACGCAGTTTCCCGACAACCTCGTGCGGATCCTGGTGCGCGCACCCGACGCGGCCGGCGCGGAGCGCCGGCTCGACCAGCTCGAAGCGGAGATCCGCGAGCGGCTCGGCGACCTCGTGCTCGGCGTCGGCGAGCGCGGGCTCGAGGCGATCGTCGCGGAGCTCCTGCTCGAGAGGAAGCTCACGATCGCCGTCGCGGAATCGCTCACCGGGGGGCTCGTGACGAGCCGGCTCACCGACGTGCCCGGCAGCTCCGCGTATCTGCTCGCCTCCTTCGTCGCGTATGCGAACGAGGCGAAGCTGCGCGAGTTCGGCGTGGATCCGGAAGCGCTCACCCGACACGGAGCCGTGTCGGAGATGGTCGCCCGTCAGATGGCGGAGGGCGCGCGGCGTCGAGCCGGCACCGACCTGGGCCTGGCGACGACCGGGATCGCGGGTCCGGACGGGGGCTCGCCGGAAAAGCCGGTCGGAACCCTCTGGCTGGCCCTGGCCGACGCCAGCGGAACCATCGCGCACCGCTACCAGATGATGACGGAGCGCCGCCGCAACAAGGAGCTCGCGAGCCAGCTCGCGCTCGACTGGGTGCGCCGACGCCTGCTCGGGCTTCCGATCACGGCCAACCTGTTTCCGCGGCTGGCGAGCGCGCCGGGGCCGCGCGAATGAGCGACCTGCTTCGCGCGTTCTTCGCGATCGACCTGCCGAGCGAGGCGCGCGCGCGCTCGACCGAGGCGGCCGAAAGCCTCAGAGCGGTGGCGCCGCGCGGGGTGCGCTGGATGACGCCCGACAGCCTGCACCTGACGCTGAAGTTCCTGGGCGAGATCCCCGAGGCCGGCGTTCCGCGTCTGGTCGAGCGCGCGCGGGCGAAGCTGGCGCCCGAGCAGCCCTTCGAGATCGAGCTCTCGGGCTTCGGCGCGTTTCCGAACGCGCGCGAGGCGCGCGCCCTCTGGCTCGGCGTGCGTCAAGGTGCCGCGGCGCTCGCGCGGCTCGCGCGGAAGCTCGACTCCGCTGCGCGCGTGATCGGCGCGGAGCGAGAGCGCCGGCCCTTCGAGCCCCACCTCACGCTCGGACGCCTGCGCGACCCGCTTCGCGTCGAGCTCGAACGCGCGATTGCGCAGGAGCCCGTCGCCTGGACGGTTTCCGAGGTCATACTCTACGAGAGTCGCCTTCCCCCCGGCGGCGCTCGTTTCGTTCCCCTGGCGCGCTTTCCGCTCGGAGCGGGTGGCGACGCCGATTTCGCCGAATTCGCCCCAGAGACGTAGGAGAGACAGATGTCGCGAGCGCAGTCCGGGAACAAGGACGAGAAGAAGAAGGCCGTCGACCTCACGGTCGCATCGATCGAGAAGCAGTTCGGCAAGGGCTCCATCATGCTGATGGGGCAGGATCAGCTCGACCGGGAGATCCAGGTGATCTCGACGGGCGCGCCATCGCTGGACATCGCGCTCGGAGTCGGGGGTCTGCCGAAGGGTCGCATCGTCGAGATCTACGGCCCGGAGTCGTCGGGCAAGACCACGCTCTCGCTGCACGCGGTGGCCGAGTGCCAGCGCAAGGGCGGAGTGGCGGCGTTCATCGACGCCGAGCACGCGCTCGACGTCGGCTACGCGAAGAAGCTCGGTGTGAACGTCGAGGAGCTGCTGGTCTCGCAGCCCGACACGGGCGAGCAGGCGCTCGAGATCACCGACATGCTCGTGCGGTCCGGCGCGGTCGACATGGTCGTGATCGATTCCGTCGCCGCGCTCGTTCCCAAGGCGGAGATCGAGGGCGAGATGGGTGACGCACACGTGGGTCTGCAGGCGCGTCTGATGAGCCAGGCGCTGCGCAAGCTCGCCGGAAATCTCTCGCGCTCGAACACCTGCCTGATCTTCATCAACCAGCTGCGCATGAAGATCGGCGTGATGTTCGGCAATCCCGAGACCACGTCGGGCGGGAACGCGCTGAAGTTCTACGCCTCGATCCGCCTCGACGTCCGCCGCATCGGCCAGATCAAGGACGGCGAGCACACGATCGGCAGCCGCACGCGCGTGAAGGTGGTGAAGAACAAGTGCGCGCCGCCGTTCCGGCAGGCCGAGTTCGATCTGATGCACGACAAGGGCATCTCCCGAGAGGGGGACATCCTCGACCTCGGCTCCGAGCGCGGCCTGCTCGAGAAGAGCGGAACCTGGTACAGCTTCGAAGGCACGCGGATCGGCCAGGGCCGCGAGAACGCGAAGGCGTTCCTGGCCGCGAATCCGGCCGTGTACGAGCGCCTCTCCGAGCTCGTCTTCGCCAGCGCCGGCATCAAGAAGAAGGTTCCGGTGGCGGATTCGGGCCTTCCCGTTCCCGGCGAGGCGCTCGAGAGCTAGGCGCACGGGCGCCCTCAAGAACGGCTCGGGTCGGGACGATCCACCCGCAGGTACCCCTTGCATCCATGCGAGCGGTGAGGCTTGGCGGGAATGGAACTCAACGACATCCTGACGATCGCGATCAAGGGCCTGGCGTCGGACATCCACCTGAAGGCCGGCCTGCCGCCGCTCTTCCGGGTGGACGGCGCGCTGGTTCCGCTCAAGAACGGCGAGCGGCTCACGCCCGAGCAGCTTCACGGCATCGCGACGTCGATCATGACGCCGGGCCAGAAGAACCACTTCGACAAGCACCACGAGGTGGACCTCGCCTACTCGATCGCGGGTCTCGGCCGGTTCCGCGTGAACGCGTTCATGCAGCGAGGCACGGTCGGAATCGTCTTCCGCGTGATCCCGTTCGGCGTGAAGACGATCGAGCAGCTCGTCATGCCCAAGGTCGTCGAGCGTGTCGCGATGGAAGCCCGCGGACTCGTGCTCGTGACCGGCACGACCGGATCCGGCAAGTCGACCACGCTCGCCGCGATGATCGACTACATCAACACGAACCGGACCTGCCACATCATCACGATCGAGGACCCGATCGAGTTCCTGATCCGGGACAAGCGCTCGATCGTGAATCAGCGCGAGATCGGCGTCGACACGAACAGCTTCGCGACGGCGCTGCGCGCCGCCCTGCGTCAGGATCCGGACGTCATCCTGGTCGGCGAGATGCGCGACTTCGAGACGATCGAGACGGCGCTGATGGCGGCCGAGACCGGACATCTGGTCATGTCGACGCTGCACACGATCGACGCGGCCGAGACCATCACCCGCATCGTCTCGGTCTTCCCGCCGCATCAGCAGCCGCAGATCCGGCTGCAGCTCGCGAGCATCATCAAGGGAGTGATCAGCCAGCGTCTGGTGCCGCGGGCGGACGGCAAGGGCCGCGTGCCCGCGGTCGAGATCCTGGTCGCCTCGGCGCGCGTGCGCGAGTGCATCGCCGACCCCGAGATGACCAAGGAGCTGAACGACGCCATCGCCAAGGGCTTCACGACCTACGGCATGCAGAGCTTCGACCAGTCGCTGATGCAGCACGTGAAGGCCGGCCGCGTCTCGTACGAAGAGGCGCTGCAGCACGTGTCCAACGCCGACGACTTCGCGCTGCGCTTCAAGGGCATCTCCGGCACCTCCGACAGCTCCTGGGACGACTTCGACAAGGAGCAGGCGGAGAAGGGGATCGAGCTCAACGAGCCGGCGGACGACGATCTGAAGATCGACCGTTTCTGAGCCGCGGCACCCGCTCCGCGCGCGAGCCCTGTCTCGCGGGCGCGGCGCTGGTACCATGACGCGGATGACCGGAAACGAGATCCGCAAGGCCTTCCTCGACTACTTCGCCGAGCGCGGGCACGCCGTCGTGGCGTCGGGATCGCTGGTCCCGCCGGGCGACGCGACGCTGATGTTCGCGAACGCCGGCATGGTCCAGTTCAAGCGCCTGTTCACCGGCGAGGAGCGCCGCGACTACGTCCGCGCCGTGACCTCGCAGAAGTGCATGCGCGTCTCCGGCAAGCACAACGATCTGGAAGAGGTCGGCCGCTCGCCCAGCCACCAGACGTTCTTCGAGATGCTCGGGAACTTCTCCTTCGGCGACTACTTCAAGAAGGAGGCGATCGAGTACGCCTGGGATCTGCTGACGCGCGTCTTCGGCCTCGATCCGGAAGACCTGGTCGTCTCGGTGCACGACGACGACGACGAGGCCTACGCGCTCTGGCGCGACGGGATCGGGCTGGACCCCAAGCGGATCTTCCGCCTCGGCGACGCCGAGAACTTCTGGCAGATGGGCGACACGGGGCCGTGCGGGCCGTGCTCGGAGATCCACAAGATCACCGACCGGGCGATCTTCGAGCGGGGCGGCGATCCGTCGGGGCCGGGCTTCATCGAGATCTGGAACCTGGTCTTCATGCAGTTCGAGCAGTCCGCCGACGGCAGGCGAGTCCCGCTGCCGAAGCCCTCGATCGACACGGGGCTCGGGCTCGAGCGCATCACGCGCGTGCTTCAGGGCGTCGCGAGCAACTACGACACCGATCTGTTTCGACCCCTGATCCAGCGCACCGCCGGGATCGCGGGCCGCGCCTACGGGACGAACCCCGAGAACGACGTCTCGATGCGGGTGGTCGCCGACCACGCGCGCGCCTGCGCGTTCCTGATCGGCGACGGCGTTCTGCCGTCGAACGAGGGCCGGGGATACGTGTTGCGCCGGGTGCTGCGGCGCGCGGCGCGCCACGGCGTGCTGCTCGGCGTCGAGCGGCCGTTCCTCTTCGAGGTCGCGGACGTGGTGATCGACGAGATGGCCGGCGCGTACCCCGACCTGGCCAAGCGGCGCGCGTTCGTGATCGACACGATCCGGCGCGAAGAGGAGCGCTTCGGCAAGACGCTCGGCCGCGGGCTCGCGCTCCTCGACGAGGCGATCGCGAGCGCGCGGAAGGCCGGCAGCCGCAGCCTCTCGGGGGACGTCGTGTTCCGGCTCTACGACACGTTCGGCTTCCCGACCGATCTGACCGAGGACATCCTGCGCACCCACGCGCTCTCGTACGATCGCGCCGGCTTCGACGCGCGAATGAGCGAGCAGGCGGAGCGCGCGCGGGCCGCCTGGCGGGGAACCGGCGAAGCCGCCCCCGCCGAGGTCTACAACGCGATCGCGAGCGAGCTGCGCTGCTCGTTCACGGGCTACCAATCGACGCAGGGCCGCTCGCTCGTGCGCGCGCTGCTGCGCGCCGGCGAGCGCGTCGAGCGGGTCTCGGAGGGGGACCGCGTCGAGGTCGTCGTCGACGAGACGCCGTTCTACGGCGAGAGCGGCGGCCAGGTCGGCGACGTCGGCGAGATCGCGGGTGCCGAGGGGCGAATCGAGATCGAGGACACGCAGAAGCCCGTCGAGGGGCTGATCGTCCATCAGGGCCGAGTGGTGCTCGGAAGCATCTCGCAAGGCGAGACCGTCTCGCTCGAGGTCGACGCCGAGGCGCGCGCAGCGACCGTGCGCAACCACTCCGGCACGCACCTCTTGCACTGGGCGCTGCGTGAGGTGCTGGGGCCGCAAGTCTCGCAGGCGGGCTCGCTGGTCGGCCCCGAACGGCTGCGCTTCGACTTCACGCACGATTCGGGCCTCGACGAGGAGCAGGTGCGCCAGGTCGAAGATCGCGTGAACGACCTGATCCTGCGCAATCTGCCCGGTCGCGTCGCCGAGAAGTCCTACCAGGAGGCGCTCTCGTCGGGCGCGATCGCGATCTTCGAGGAGAAGTACGGCGATCGCGTGCGCGTGGTGAGCTTCGGCCCGTCGACGGAACTCTGCGGCGGAACGCACGCGAACGCGACCGGCGATCTCGGGTCGTTTCGCATCGTCGCGCAGTCCGCGATCGGCGCCGGCGTGCGGCGCATCGAGGCGCAGACCGGCCGCGGCGTGCTCGAGCACGCGCGGCGCGAGTCGCGCACGCTGCGCGATGCCGCGGACCTGCTGCGCACGCCGCCCGCCGAGCTTCCCGCGCGCGTGTCGCGGCTGCTCGAGCAGCAGCGCGAGCTCGAGCGCGAGCTCGAGAAGGTGCGCGCGCAGATGCGGCGCGGGGGCAGTGCAGATCCCATGCAGCACGTGCGCGAGATCGGCGGCGTGCGAGTGCTCGCGACCGAGATCGAAGGGGCCAATCCCAAGGAGCTGCGGCAGCTCGTCGACGAGCTGAAGCAGCGCGTAGGCTCCGGCGTCGTGCTGCTCGGCGTGCGGCACGAGGGCAAGGCGGCGCTCGCGCTCGGCGTCACGAAGGACCTGGTCGGGCGCTTCGCCGCAGGCGAGCTGATCCGCGACCTCGCAAAAGAGGTGGGCGGCACGGGCGGCGGCCGCCCGGACTTCGCCCAGGCCGGGGGGCCGGACGCCGGGAAGCTCGACGCGGCGCTGGCCCGGCTCGCGGAGTTGCTGGCGAACGAACCCCGATCGGGCGCCTAACCCACCGAGAACGCTGGCAAGATCGAGGTCGGCCCGCGCCACCCAACCGGCGGGACGGCCACTTGGAGTAGAGTTCGTCTACACTCGGACTGAATTGGGAGCGCGGATGGGCGTGCGCAGCGGAATTCGGACGCTCTCGATTCTGCTCGTGGTCTTCGCCCTTCCGCTGCCAGCGCGGGCGAGCTTCGACCCGAGCGATCCCCCGGCGGGCGAGCACACCCGGACCGAGGGCCCGCGCTACGCGATCGGGGAGATCGAGCTCCGCTACGCCGAGAACCACCTGCTGCACCCGCCGGTCGACCTGGTGAGCTCCGGGCAGTACGGACTCGGGCGGGCCTCCGACGGCTACGTGGGCGCGCGCCGCGGCGGCGACATCGAGTGGTTCGAGCTCCGCGATCTCGGCGTGGACGGCGCGGTTCCCGTCTACGCGACGGGGCTCCGCGACCTCTGCGAGCAGATCGTCGCCGAGCTCGGCGAGCGCGGGCTGATCGGCGTGTACGTCGCCCCCGATCCGGCGCAGATCGATCCCGACACCGGCGCCGATCTGCGCGAGGACACCACCACGCTCGCGCTCGTGATCCACACCGGCCGGGTGCGCGCGGTGCGCACGTTCACCGCGGGCGAGGCGCCCCCCGGCGCGCTACCGCCGGTACAGGAATCGCCAGAGCACGAGCAGATCGCGAGCCGCTCGCCGCTCCAGCCCGTCGGCGCCGGCGACCCGCTCGCCAAGCGCGAGCTCGACGCCTACGTCGCGACGCTGAACCGACTTCCCGGCCGCGTCGTCGACGTCGTGATCACGCCGACGCTCACGCCCGGCGTGGTGAACCTCGACTATCTCGTCTCCGAGCAGCGGCCCTGGACGATCTCGAGCTCGATCTCCGACACGGGGACCGACCAGACCGGCGAGATGCGCCAGCGCTTCAGCTTCGCGAGCTACCAGCTCACCGGTCACGACGACGTGCTTCTGCTCGACTACATGACCGCGAGCTTCGACGAGGTGAACGCGCTGGCCGGCTCGTACGAGGCGAATCTGCCGCTGGCCTTCGGCCTGCGCGGTCGCCTGAACGGCTCCTGGAGCGAGTACGCCGCGGACCAGTTCGGCCTCAGCAACGCCTTCGAGGGCGAGCAGTTCGAGATCGGCGGCGCGCTCGTGTCGAGCCTGGTCCGGCGGCCGGGCTTCTTCGTCGACGCCACGCTCGGCGCGCGCTGGATGGACATCGACGTCACGAACCTGAGCACGAGCGCGAGCATGCCGTTCTTCGTGCCCGAGCTCGCGCTCTCGCTCGAGCGCACGCGTTCGACCTCGCGCGTGTTCGCGCGCCTCGGCTTCGAGCAGAGCCTGCCGTTCCTGGCCGGCACGAGCTCGAGCGACCTCGACGACTTCTCCGCCGCCGGCCGCAGCGACGTCGACGACAGCTGGCGGCTGGTCTCGCTCGACGTGCGCGGATCGTTCTTCCTGCGCCCCTGGCTGCGCGGTGTGCCCGTGCGGGACGGCCGCACGCTGCGCCCGCGAGAGCTGGTGCACGAGATCGCCTGGCGACTCGGCGGCCAGTACTCACTCGGCACGCGCCTGATCGCGCAGGTCGAGGGCGTGCTGGGCGGCCCGGGCACCGTGCGCGGCTACCCGCAGTCGATCGTCGCGGGCGACTCGATGCTCGGCGGCAGCATCGAGTACCGCTACCACATCCCGCTGTCGCTTTCGGCGACGGTTCCGTGGCAGCTGCCGTGGCTCGGCGAGTTCCGGCCCGGACCGGACGCGAATCAGCGCATGCCCGACTGGGACTTCGTGATCGCGACCTTCTACGACTACGGCCAGACCTGGAACGACCAGGCCGTTGCCGGCGAGGAAGACGCGACGCTCTCGTCGCTGGGTCTGGGCCTGGAGATCGTCGTGCGGCAGAACCTATCGCTGCGGATCGACCACGGCTTCGTGCTCAGCGACGTGGAGGCCGCGGACGTCTCGTCGGGCGACAGCAAGACGAACTTCGCCGCGACGGTGCGGTATTAGCCATGAAGACCCTGCGAACGCTCCCCGGACTGATCGCGCGCGACGCGCTGGTCTCCTTTCTGGTCGCGGCGATCGCGGCCGGGCCCGCGGCGCTTCCCGCGCTCGCCGGTCCGCGCGGTGAGTCGGTGCGGCGTGGCGACGTCTCGATCGACCACGTGGAGGGGAGCACCAACTGGGTGATCCACGCCTCCGACGGCAGCATCATCCAGTACGACAGCTTCGACATCGCGCTCGGCGAGGCGGTGCAGTTCATCCAGACGCGGAACGGCGTCGTGAACGACGACGCGCGTGTGCTGAACCGCATCCTCGGCGACGCACCCACGCGGATCGAGGGCTCGCTCACCGGGAACGGCCACATCTACATCGTGAACCCCGCCGGCGTGTTCTTCGCCGACGGCGCCGTGGTGAACGCCAACGCGATCCACGCCGCGGGCGGCCGCCTGTCCGACGCCGACTTCGCGAGCGGGGTCGACCATTACACCGGTGTGTACGGCGACGTGGGGAACGCCGGCGAGATCGCCGCTTCGGCCGTCAGCCTGGTCGGAGCGCAGGTCACGAACTCCGGGCGGATCATCGCCGAGGCCGGCTGGATCGTGATGGCCGCCGGCAACGACGTGCTGATCGGTCGCGACGACGGCGGCCGAGGGTACCTGCTTCGCGTCGAGGGCGCGGCCAGCTCGGTCTTCGACCAGAACGCGACGGGCGTGTCGAATACGGGCGAGATCTCCGCAGGAGCCGACGGCACGGTCCGCGTCGGCGCGGGCGATCTCTACGGCACGGCGATCTTCAGCAACCAGGCGATCCGCGCGCGCGAGATCGCGCTCGCGGCCGGCAATCGCGGCGACGTCGCGCTTGCCGGCGCGGTCGAGGCGGAGAAGCTCGACGTTTCGTTCCGCGGAGCGACGCCGGGCGAGCTGCGCAGCGCGGCGGCCGCGGGCGAGACCACGACCGTTCGCGCCGACGAGCTCCGGCTCTCCGCGAGCGGCTCGGGCGCGCAGGTCACCGTCGGCGACGGCCTTGCGTTTCGCAGCCGAGACGACGCCGCGCAGGGTCCGGGCAAGGTCACGCTCCAGCAGTCGGCGTCGCTCGCGAGCTCTCGGCTCGCCGCGCTCGATCTCGGCGCCAGCGCGGGACGCGAGATCACGCTCTTCTCGACCGGAAGCAGCGTGGTCATCGACGACAAGGCCGTCGTCGCGGATAGCCACCTTGCGCTGACCGGCACGACCTCCGAGATCCGCGGCACGGACGCGCTCCAGGTCAGGTCGCTCGCGGTGACCGGCAACGCCAGCTCGCAGGGCGACCTCGTCGCGAGCGAGGGCGACATCGCGGTGAGCGGAAACCTCCAGCTCGTCACCAAGCCGGTGGAGACGGGAGACCCCGAGCCCGAGACGCTCGTCTCGGCCCACCAGGGCACGCTGGACGTGAACGGAAACGTGAGCACGAGCGCCGGCGGCCGGCTCCGGCTCGAGGCGCGCGACGTCGCGATCGGCGGCACCGCCGCCGACGGCACTCCGCTGGCGGGCGCGATCACCTCGCGCGGCGCCGTCCAGATCGGCTTTGCCGACGCTGGCGTGGAGCAGACGCAGACGGTTCGCGTCAATTCCATCGACACGCGCGGCGCGAGCGGCGCCGAGGGCGGGAACGTCGCGGTGGCGGCGAGCGGCGACGTGACGATCGGCGCGATCGCGACCAGCGGCGGCGCGGCGAGCTCGTCGTCGCGACCTCCGCTGGACGGCGGCTCGGTGTCGGTCCGCACGGGCGCAGCCGCAACGCTCGAGATCGGCTCCGTCGCGACCGGCGGCGGCAGCGATGTGGAGAAGGGCACGATCGACCTCTCGGCGGGAACCGTCCGGCTCTCAGGGCCGCTCGACGCGACCGGCGGCTCGATCTCGAACGCGGACGGCGCGCGCGATCGCGCGGTTCAGGTACAGGGAGACATCCGGCTCGCCGCGAACTCGCTCAGCATCGCGGGCGGCGACGTCCACCTCGACGGCGCGATCTCCGGAGCAGAGGTCGTTCCCGCGACGGACCCGCCCACGACGCGCCGGGTCGATCTCCGCATCGCCGCGAGCGGAGAGACGCGCCTCGGCTCGAGCGCCGACCTGCGGTCGCTGTCGATCTCGAGCACGGGCGACTCGGTCGTGCTCGGCGGAGACGTCGTCGCGGACCGCTCCATCGCCATCGCCTTCGAGGGGTCGGGCACGGGAACGGTCTCGAACGCCGGCACCGACGTCGCACTCCACACCAACCGCGTGGAGCTCGCAGCTTCCGATTCGAGCCAGACGGACGGCCGCACGGCGCAGATCGTGCTCGGCGAGGGCGTGCACCTCGACCTCGAGGCGATCACCGGAACCGCTCCGGCGCCCGCGACGCTCGTGCTCGATCAGGATGGCGCAATCGACAGCGCCGCCGTCTCGCGTCTGGCGGATGCCGCCTCGGGCGTGACCGATCTGGCGCTCTCGCTGCGCTCGAACGACGCCGTCTCGCTCGACGCCGCCTCGCGAGCCGATCTGGCGGGTCTCTCCGGCATCGACCTCGCGATCGTCGCGCGGAGCTTCAGCGCGCTCGGCGCGACGCAGACCGCCAGCGACTTCACGCTCTCCTCGTTGGATCTTACGACGCGGGATGCGCTCGACGTCGACTTCGGCGTGACCGCGGAGAGCGTGAGCCTGGCCGGCGGCGCCAGCGGAACGGGCGACCTCCTGCTTCGCTCGGAGCTTCGCGCCGACACGATCCGCCTGCTCGCCGGCGACGGCGCGGGCGGCGCGGGGGCGGCGTCCAAGATCGAGATCGCGGCCGGAGGCAGCTTGCGGAGCCGCTCGGACGCGAGCGCTCAGCCGACGCGCGTCGATCTGATCCAGGACGCCGCGCTCGACAGCGCCGCTCTTCCGGACGCCGATGTATTCGGGGCCGCGGGCGTCGCAGGCCTCGACTACCGGCTCCAGTCTCGCGACGGGGCGATCAGCCTCTCCGCGGGCAGCTCGGCCAAGTTCACCGGCAGCCGACTCGATCTGCGCGGTCAGACGGGCATCGATCTCGGGGCCGAGCCGCTCTCGCTCGCCTCGCTCACGGCCGAAACTCCCGCCGGACTCGTGGTGGGCGCGCGTATCGACGCCGACGAGAAGATCCGCCTGCGTGCGGGCTCGGACGGAACCGGCGACCTCGAGATCGGCGCGCGCCTGGCTTCGGACGAGATCGAGCTCGTGGCGGGCTCCGGCAACGGCACCGATCTGTCGGCCAGGGTTCTGCTCTCGGAAGGCGCGCGCTTCTCGGCGGCTTCGAGCGACGCCGCGCCGGGCAGCTTCACGCTCGAGCAGGACGCGGCGATCGGCGCGACGAGCGCGGGCGTGCCGAACACGGCGCTCCCCGGCCTCGCGGTCTTCGGCGGCAGCGTCGCCGGGATGGACTACGCGCTGCGCTCGAAGGGCGCGAGCGTGCGAATCGACGACACCTCTGTCGTGGCGGGCTCGAATCTCGCGCTCGCGGGCGATACGGGCGTCGACATCAACGGCAACCTCGACGTGGCCGGGCTCGAGCTCGAGACCGCCGCGAATCTCTCGGGAAGCGTCGCGAGCTCGGGCGACGTCACGATTCGCGGCCCGCTCTCGCTCGACGGAACGGGCGCTCAGAGCCTCTCGGCGGGAGCGGGCGTTCTCGGCGCCACCGGCGCGATCTCGAAGCAGGGCGCCGGGGCGCTCGCGCTTTCCGGACGGCAGGTCAGCGTCTCTACGGTCACGACCGGGCGAACCGGCGACTCACTCTCGATCACCGCCAGCGAGGGAGTCACGACCGGCGCGCTCAACGCGTCGGGCTCGCTCGGCATGGACGGCGGCGACGTCTCGATCGACGGCGGCACCGGGTCGGTCGTGATCGCCAGCGTCACGACCCGCGGTGCGAGCGGACCGGTGTCGACCACGGCTCCGACCGACGGACGCGACGGCGGCGATGTCGCGGTTTCGGGCGCGACGATCGCGATCGGCAGCGTGGACAGCCGCGGCGGCGACGCGAGCGCGATCGCGACGGGCACGACCGAGATCACGCGGCAAGGCGGCGACGCGGGCGCGATCACGCTTTCCGCGGGCCAGATCACCCTGACCTCGGGTCTCGACGCCAGCGGCGGCGCGGGGGCCGCGAGCTCCCCGAGTCTGGTTGCCGGGCTGGCCGGTGACTCGGCGGACGTGCTCGTGGATGGCGCGCTTCGTCTCGGAGCGAACGCGACGACCGGCATCGTGAACTCGATCCGCGGTGACCACGTGGCGGTGACCGGCGCGGTGAGCCGCGCGGACGGCCGCGCCGCGGGCGAGACGGCGCTCGTCGTCGCCGCAAAGCGCGGGATCTCCTTCGGCGGAGACCTCTCGGCGGGCCGGATCGACCTCGAGCTCGCCAGCGGAAATCTCGAGCTCGCGGCGGGCGGAGTGGGCCAGATCTCGGCGGACACGATCCGGCTTTCGGCGAGCGACGGAAACGGCGGCAGCACGACCGGCGAGGTGATGCTCACGGGCCTGCTGCTCGCGAACGAGGCCGGAGACGCGGCGCCGAAGTCGTTCACGCTCGATCAGGATCGCTCGATCGGCGGCGCGTCCGGCTCGGCCGTGCCGGACGGCGGGCTGTTCCTGGGCGGCTCGATCAGCGGCGCCGGCCACTCGGTCGCGCTGATCTCGCACGACGGCGAGGTCGCGCTGGGTCCGAGCGAGGTCGCGACGTTCGCCGGCACGAGCCTCACCCTGGCCGCGAACGGTCTGGCGGGAAGCACGGGCTACGCGGTCCGCGTCGACGGCTCGGGCCTCGACCTCGCCTCGCTCGCGATCGGCAGCGACGTGAACGGCGTGCGCGTCGACGGCGACGCGCGCATCGACGGCGATCTGGTCGTGGGCAGCTCCGGATTCCTCTCGTACGCCGACGTCGACGTCGTGGGCGGCGCGGTGATCGGCGGACCCGCGCGATTCCTCGGCACGGGTGACCAGGTGCTGCGCGTCGGCGCGGGCGAGACCCTCGAGCTCGGCGGCGCGCTCACGTCGAAGAGCACCGACGGCAAGCTCACCCTCGACGCGGACCGGATCGAGCTGACGGCGAGCGGCGCGCAGACGATCGAGAGTCGCTTCGGAAAGCTCGAGATCGGCTCTGCGGCAGGCACCGGTCTGGTGCGCGGCAGCTTCGACGCCTCGGGCGCGCCGGATCCGGCGAGCGCGCGCTCCGATCTCACCCTGCGCGGCTCCGCGGTGGACGGAACCGGACCTGCGATCACCGTGCACGGCACGCGAACGCTCGGCGACGGTCGCAGCTACGCGCTCGCGCTCGCCAACGGCGACCTGCTCGTCGACGCGCGCGCGATCGCGTCGGAGACGAACGCGACGCCCGGTCCCGCGACGTGGGCGGCGGACGGCGACGTGCTCGCGTACGGAGACGTCGACCTGAAGGGCCGCGGAGTGCTGGCCGGCGGCGCGGCGGACTACGCGATCACGGCGCGGCGCTTCGGGACTTCTGCGACGAGCTTGCGAGGCGGCGTGCTGCGAATCGGCGGCATCGCCAGCGTCGACGGGAATCTCGCGCTGCGCGCCGATGGCGACGCTCCGACCGCGCTGGCCCCCGACCCGAGCGCCGTCTTCCTCGGCGGCGAGTTCGATCTGGCGCACGACCTGGTGGTCTCTGGAACGACGGAGACGAGCGCCGACTCGGGGATTCGCGCGGCTGGCGACGTGGTCTTCGAGTCGCTTGTCCGCGGCACCGGTGATCTCTCGGTCGAGAGCGAGGGCCGCATCGACCTGCGGAGCGACGTCGCGCTCAGCGGATCCGATTTCGCGGCCTTGGGCGCGGAGGGGATCGCGTTCTCCTCGACGCAGCCGCTCCAGACGATCTCGGCGGGGAGCGTCTCGTTCGGGTCCGGGAATACGGCGCCCGCGGGCGCTCCGATCCTCCTGTACCGAGACGGCGACCTCGCGCTGCAGGCCACGTCGGGCAACGTGGAGTTCGGCGCTGGCCAACGCCTGATCGTGGCGGGCGACCTGGATGTCTCCGCGGCCAAGAAGGCCACGCTCGCGGATGCGGCAGCGCTCGACATCGACGTGCGCGCGCAGGAGATCCAGGTCCGCGGTCGGTCGGTCGTCGTCGCCAACGAGATCCACCTCTCGAATCGCCCCAGCGCTCGCGGCGGCAGAGGCGGGACGATCGCCGCTCCCACGCGCGAGCTGATCCGCGGCGACGTCTCCAACGAGGAAGTGCTGCTGCGTCAGATCGCGAACGGTTACGTCGAGCTCAGCCAGGCCGACCTCGCGGCCGGGATCTTCCCGACCGTGACCGGCCCGGCGTACTTCGACTACGGGCGGGAGACGCCGATCCTCGGCCGCCCGGCCGCGATCGCCCGCCCGCGCGCGGATGTCGCGCGCCTCGCGCTCGCGGAGGACGCGCGTCCGCTCTGGGCCGACGAGCTGCTCGTCTATCTCGATGCGCGCTCTCGCCGCGCGCCGAGCGAGCGGGAGCAGGGCGCACTTCCGCCCGTGAGCGCCGGGCCGACCGCGACGACGTCGGATGCGGACCTCGCGCAGACGAGCCCCGCCGTGGAGGCCGCAATCGCGCCGTACCGCGCGCTGTTCCGCCCATCGGCGGACGTCGATCCCGAGACAGGCATCGTGCAGGAGAGGGACCGAGCTCCCGAGATCCGGGCCGCCTTCGAGCGCGCCGTCGGCGTCGCGACGGGCGGTCGGACTGGCGCGAAGGCGACGGCGGCCGAGGTCGCAAGCGCGCTCGAGCGCGATCCGAGTCTCTCCGACGCTCGCGCCTACCGCAGCGACCTCGCGGCCCTCGTGGCGCAGGCGAACCGCGTGCTCGACGCGAATCAGCGCGCTCGCTTCCGCGGGCTGCTGCTGGCGCGGGTCACGCCGGCTGGAATCGAGCCGGCCGAGTTCGACGCGCTGATCCCCTAGAGTTACTCGATCCTGGGACAGGACGGATTCGGATCCGTGACGCAGCTCTTGGGCAGCACGCGCGGGCCGTAGAGTGGAAGGTGCGCGAGCTGGTCGAGCTCGAACTCTGCTCGGTCCCGGACCTCTTCGTCGGGCCCGAGCTCGAGCGCGCGCCGCAGCGTGCCCTCGGCCTCGCCGTGGAGACGCAGGCGCGAGAGCGAGACGCCGAGCATCACCATCGTGCGCGCGCGGTCTCGGTGACCCGGGTAGCTGGTGAGAGCCAGGCGATAGCGCCGCGCCGCGGCGTGATAGTCGTGCTGAGAGTAGTAGAAGTCGGCGATGTCGATGATCTGCTGCGCGAGCCGACCCTCCGCCTCGGCCAGGCGAACTCGCGCATCGGGAGCCATCTCGGAGCTCGGAAAGCGCTCGAGCAGCGCGCGAAACTGCGCCGCCGCCTCGCGCGTCGGCGCCTGATCGCGATCCGCCGCGCGCATCTGGTTGTACGAGCACAGGCCGTTGCGGTACAGCGCATAGGCGACCTTCGCGTGATTCGGGTGCAGCTCGACGAAGTCGTGGTAGTAGCTCGAGGCCTCTTCGTAGTTCTCGCGATCGAAGTGGATGTCTGCGATCGCGAGCTCGGAGAGCAGCGAGTATTCGCTGTAGGGGTAGTTGTCGATCACCTCCTGGAAGGACTCGATCGCCTTGGGGTAGTCGACGTCGCGGAAGAACAGGAACGAGCGCTGCCCCTCCAGGATCTTCTGGCCTCGCTGGTAGTACGATTCGGCGGACGGAAGCTCCTCTTCGGGCGGCGCAGTTGCGCAGGCGCAAAGAAGGGCGATCGTCAGGACCACGATCGCCCGCGACGCCTTCTCGAGCCCGCCGGGTCGGGGCTCGCGGGCTTCTGTAAGTGTCCGGTTTTTCACGGATTTTGCACAGTAAGCGGCGATCCGAGCGCTGTCAACGCCGGATCCCGCGCGAACTCGAGAAGAGGACCCACGATGTCAGCCGAGAATCCGAGCAGCGACCTGCGCATGGTCGAGCGAGAGCAGCGAAGACAGGGAACGGCGACGCGCAGCGCAGCCCCCGACCAGAAGGGCCTGGCCGATCTGGCCGCACAGGTCGCGACTCCGACGGCGGAGGAGCTCGAGAAGCTGCGCGCCGAGCTGATCAGCGAAGGCGAGGCCAGGAATCGCCGCATCGAGCGATTCGTGCGCGAGGGTCCGCTGAAGCCGGTGCCGCGAATCGTGGTCCCGGTCTCGGAGAACGATCTCTAGCGCCGGAGACGGCCTCGTGATCAAGGAACGCCTCGGATCGGACGTCGACGCGGTCGTGTACCGCCTGTTTCCGTTCGTGCGCTCGCTGCGCATACACCCCGACACCCTCACGCTGACGGGCGCGCTGGTCTCGCTCGCAGCGGCGTGGGCGCTCGCGGAGGAGCAGCGATTCGGCGCGGGTCTGCTGCTCATGGTCGCGGGCTTCTTCGATCTGGTCGACGGTGTGGTGGCGCGGCAGCAGGGGCTCTCGTCGAGCGCGGGCGCGTTCTTCGACTCGTCGATCGACCGGCTCTCCGACCTCGTGATCTTCGGCGGAATCGCCGTCGCGCGCGCATCGGCGGGCGACACGGGTGGAACCGTGCTGGTGATGTGGGCGATCACGGCGACCGTGATGACGAGCTACACGCGCGCATCCGCCGAGAAGCGCCTGCACACGCTGAAGGTCGGCGTGATGGAGCGCGGCGAGCGGTTCGGCGTGCTGATCGTCGGGGCGCTCTCGGGCTTCTTGCTCACGGCGGTCTTCGCGATCGCGGTCGGGGCGACGATCACGGCTCTGCAGCGGGTGCGTGAGGGGCGCCGGCTGCTGCGCGAGCTCGACGCGACCGGCGTCGATCCGACCCGCGAGGAGGTGGCCAGTGGCGGGTGAACAGGGCGGACCGCGCGGATTCAAGCTGGTGGACGACGCGGGCGAGGCGGCGCTTGCGGAGATGAGCTTCGGGACGCTGGTGATCTCGCTTGCGAGCAGCGCGCTGGTTCACCTCGGCGTCGCGCCCGAGCCGGGTACCGCGAACCCGGGCCCGCCCGACCTTCCGCTCGCGCGTCAGACGATCGACATCCTCGAGGTGCTCAAGCGCAAGACGCGCGGGAACCTCGACGCCGACGAGGAGGCGCTCCTCGAGCAGACGCTTCACGACCTGCACATGCGATTTCTCGCTGCGAGGCGGAGCTAGCGCGAAGGTGATCGAGCGCCTCGCGCCCGCGAAGCTGAATCTGGGTCTTTCGGTCCTGCGCCGCCGCGAGGACGGCTACCACGAGATCGAGACGATCTTCCTGCCGCTCCGGCTCGCGGATCGACTCGTGGTCCGACGCGGGGCTGCGGGAAGCGGGATCCGGCTCGCGATCAGCGGCGCCGAGCTGCCGGCGGATCGCGAGAACCTGGTCCATCGTGCGGCGGCGCGCGCCTGCGCCGAGCTCGGCGTGCGTGCGGATCTCGAGATCGAGCTCGAAAAGCGCGTTCCGATCGCGGCCGGGCTCGGCGGAGGCTCGTCCGACGCCGCGGCCACCCTGCTCGCGCTCGAGGCGCTCTTCGGGCAGACGCTCGGCGAGGCGCTGCGCAGCCGGGTGGCGCTCTCGCTCGGGGCCGACGTCCCGTTCTTTCTCGACCCGAGGCCTGCGCTGGGGCGCGGGGTCGGGGAGCGCCTCGAGACCCTGGACGGCGTGCCCGAGATGTCCTGGGTGCTGGTGGCGTTCCCGTTCCCGATCTCGACGGCGCAGGCCTACGCCGAGGCCACTCGTGAATTGACGCTCCCGCGCGTCCCGACTAGTATCGGCGCGCTTCTGGGGCCCGCCGGCCTGCTCGCATCTCCTCGCAACGACCTCGAAGCGACCGCTTTGCGGCGCCATCCGGAGATCCGAGAGGCGCAGCGGGCGCTCGAGAGGGCCGGCGCGCTCGCGACCGGCATGACCGGAAGCGGGCCGACGGTGTTCGGGCGTTTTCCGAACGACCACGCGGCGCAGCAGGCAGCCGTTCGAATCGAGGTACCGGCGGGAGCGAGGACGATCGCAACGAGTTCGCCCGGCAGCGCCTCCGCCGAATCCAAGGGGAATCGGGCTGGGGCGTAGCCAAGCGGTAAGGCAGCGGCCTTTGGAGCCGCGCATCGGAGGTTCGAATCCTCCCGCCCCAACCAAGTAGAGAATCGAGCGAGAACCCACGATGGCCAGCAACATCACGAAGATCTTCACGGGCAACGCGAGCCCCGCGCTGGCGGGCGCAATCTGCGAGCACCTCGACCTCGAGCTCGGACGCGTAGAGGTCGGCACGTTCGCGGACGGCGAGACGTCGGTCGACATCGGCGAGAACGTGCGCGGAATGGACGTCTTCGTGATCCAGTCCACCTGCGCGCCCGCGAACACGAACCTGATGGAGCTCCTGATCCTGCTCGACGCGCTGCGCCGCTCGTCGGTCCGCAGGGTCACGGCGGTGATTCCGTACTACGGCTACGCCCGCCAGGATCGGAAGGTGAAGCCGCGCACGCCGATCACCGCGAAGCTGGTCGCCGATCTGATCTCCACCGCGGGTGCCGAGCGGGTGCTCTGTCTCGACCTGCACGCCGGCCAGATCCAGGGCTTCTTCAACATCCCGGTCGACAACATCTACGGCATGCCGGTCCTGTTGCAGCAGATCCGCACGCTCGTGCCGCCGAGCGACGAGGTCGTCGTGGTCTCGCCGGACGCGGGCGGAGTCGAGCGCGCGCGCGCCTTCGCCAAGCGCCTCGATGCGACCATCGCGATCGGCGACAAGCGGCGCGAGCGCAAGGACATCGCCGAGGTCACGCGAATCGTCGGCGACGTCGACGGCAAGACCGCCGTGATCGTCGACGACATCGTCAGCACCGGCGGCTCGATCGTGCAGACCGCGGAGGCGCTGCGCGAGGCGGGCGCGAAGAGCGTGCTGGCCGCGATCACCCACCCGGTGCTCGCCGGCGAGGCGGTCAAGCGCATCGAGGAATCCTGCATCGAGCGCTTCATCACGACCGATACCATCCCGGTGAAGCAGGCGGTGCGCGACAGCGAGAAGTTCGTGATCACGACCGTGGCGCATCTCCTCGGCGAGGCGATCCGGCGCATCCACAATGAAGAGTCCGTGAGCTCGCTCTTCGTCTGAGCTCCCGCGGAGGAAATCGAAATGGCGATCGAAAGACTCGAGCTCGAGGTGAGCCTGCGCGACGGGCGCGGCAAGAGCGTCACGCGCAAGCTTCGCGCCGCGGGCCAGGTCCCCGCCGTCGTCTACGGAAGCGGCATCTCGCCGACGGCGATCTGTGTCGAGAGCCTCGCGCTCGCGAAGGTCCTGCGCGGCGGCGCAAACGCCCTCGTCGATCTGAAGGGCGCCAAGGCGATCGAGGGCAAGCCGGTGCTGGTGAAGGAGATCCAGCGCGATCCCCTGTCGCGGCGGGTGGTCCACTGCGACCTCTACGCCGTGAACCTGCAGGCGCGGCTCGACGTCGAGATCCCGATCCACTTCGTCGGCGTGCCGCGCGGCGTCGCGCTCGACGGCGGCGTGCTCGAGCCGCTGCTGCGCACGCTCGAGGTCTCCTGCATGCCGCTGGCGATTCCGGAGTCGATCGATGTCGACGTCTCGGATCTCGGCATCGGCGACGCGATCCACGTGCGCGACATCACGTTCCCGGCCGACGTCGTCAGCAAGACCGATCGCGACCTGACGGTCACGCACGTCGTCGCGCCGAGGCTCGAGGAGGTCGCTGCACCGGTCGCTGTCGAGGGCGCGGCGGTCGAGGGCGAGGCCGCACCGGCCGCGGGCGCCGCGCCGGCCGCGGGCGCGGCGAAGTCCGGGGAGTAGCGCGGGGCGCGGGCTCGCAGATGCTGCTCTTCGTCGGACTCGGAAATCCCGGGCCCCGCTACGCCGAGACCCCGCACAACGCCGGATTCGCGGTCTGCGATCGCCTGATCGCGAAGCACCGCTTCCCGGCGGCGGCCGAGAAGTTCCAGGGCCTGTTCACCCGCGGCAAGCTCTCGGGTCGGGAGGTCGGCATCCTGAAGCCACAGACCTTCATGAATCTCTCCGGCCAGTCGGTTTCCTCCGCGCTGCGCTACCTGCCGGTCGAGCCTCCGGACCTGGTGGTCGTGTTCGACGAGATGGACATCCCCGGCGGCAAGCTGCGGCTTCGCCGCTCCGGCGGGCACGGGGGCCACAACGGCCTGCGCTCGATCATCGAGCAGCTCGGCTCTTCCGACTTCCCGCGGATCCGCGTCGGGATCGGCCGCCCGCCCGCGGGCCGCGAGCCGACCGGCCACCTGCTCTCGAAGGTCCACGCGGACGATCGCCAGCGCTACTCGGCCACGATCGATCTCGCGGTCGACGCGCTCGAGATGGTGGCGAGCCAGGGATTCGAGGCGGCGATGAACCACTTCAACGGGCTTCCGGCGGTCGGGCCGCTGGCGTCGCCGGACGCCCCGGTCTAGACTGCGCCGGCCGAACGGAACCTTCCTTGGTCCTGGCAGCGCCAGGGCCCGAAGCCACGAGGAGAGGACGTGCGAGAGTACGAGTTTGTCTACGTGATCCAGCCCGACGCGACTCCGGAGCGCGAGGCCGAGATCCACCAGCGCATCGATCAGGTCGTCGCCGACCAGAACGGGCGCTTCCTGCTTCGCGACGACTGGGGCAAGCGCCGGCTCGCCTACGAGATCAAGAAGTTCCAGAAGGGCCATTACTTCCAGGTGAACTTTCTCGGCAGCGGCAAGGAGATCGGCGAGATCGAGCGGCTCATGCGGATCGACGCCGACGTGCTCCGCTACCTCTCGGTGCTCGCCGACGAAGAGGTCACCGACATCGAGACCCGCGTGGTCGAGGCGGCCAAACAGGCCGCCGAGCAGGCCCAGCGGCGCGCGGAGCGCGAAGCCGAGCGGGTGGCGCGCGAGGAGCGCGACAAGGAGCGCGAGCGCGGCGCTCCGGTGGGCGACGACGACGAGGACGAGCCGCGCTTCCGGGCCGACGACGAGGACGAGGAGTAGACGATCATGGTCGACGTCATTGCCAAGAGGCCGGCCAAGAAGCGACGCCGCGCCGGGCGCAAGATGTTCTCGCGCCACAAGGTGTGCCGCTTCTGCGCGGACAAAGAGATCGACATCGATTACAAGGACGCGAAGACGCTGCGCATCTTCCTGACCGAGCGCTGCAAGATCATTCCCCGCCGGATCAGCGGAAACTGCGCCCGGCACCAGCGCCGCCTGACCACGGCCGTCAAGCGCGCCCGGCATCTCGCGCTCGTTCCGTACACGACGGCGCACGTCTAGGGAGATCGCGATGGCGACGATCGAGGTGATTCTGACCGAGGACATCCACCGGCTCGGCAACGCCGGTGACGTCGTGCGCGTGAAGGCCGGCTTCGGGCGCAACTATCTGCTCCCGCAGGGGAAGGCCATGCTGGCCACGGCCTCGCGCGTGAAGCAGGTCGAGCACCAGCGCCGCGTGATCGACGAGCTGCAGAAGAAGGCGGTCGCCGGATTCCAGGACCTGGCGCGGCGCGTGGCTGCGGTCGGGATGACCTTCGAGATGCAGGCGAGCCCGGAGGGCAAGCTCTTCGGCTCGGTCACGAACGCGGACATCGCGGCGCGACTGGCCGCGGGCGGTGTCGAGATCGAGCGCCGCAAGATCGTGATCGCGGAGCCGATCAAGAGCGTCGGCGACCATGCGGTCGTGGTCCGGCTCCACCGCGAGGTGCAGACGCCGATCGTGGTGAAGGTGGTGGCCGCGAGCCACGCGGCCGCCGAGAGCGCAGAGGCCGAGCCCGAGGGAATGGAGACCGAAGAGCGGCGGGATTTCGACGACGAGGGCTGATCCGCTCGTGTAGTATCCAAGGCGACTTCCGGCGAGGTAGGGGGGCCACTTGCCGAGATCCGCAGAGCCAATTCGCGCGATCCCGACCGACCATGACGCCGAGAAGGCCGTGCTCGGCGCGATCCTGCTCGACGGCGATGCGCTGTTCAAGGTCGCGGATCGCCTGGAGCCCGCCGCCTTCGACCTGCCTCGACACCGAATCGTGTACGAGGCCCTGCGCGACCTGGCGGCGAAGGGCCAGGGCGTGACGCTGATCACGCTGCGCGCCGCGCTCGAGGAGCGCGGGGTGCTCGAGCAGGCCGGCGGAGCTGCATTCCTCTCGCACCTGCTAGACGCCGTGCCGACGGCCGCGCACGTCGAGCACCACGCCGAGATCGTGCACCAGAAGTCGACCGCGCGCGCGCTGATCCGCACCTGCGAGCGGATCGCCGCGCGCGGCTACGACGCGCAGGAGAGCGTCGCGCTTCTGCTCGAGGAGGCCGAGCGCGAGGTGCTCTCGATCGCGATGCACGGCGTGCACAAGGGCTTCACCTCCATGAAGGAGGAGATGCAGAGCACGTTCGAGTACATCGAGCGGGTCCAGTCGGGCCAGATCGTCGGCGTGCGCACCGGCTTCGAGGACTTCGACGTGCTCACCGGCGGGCTGAACGGCGGAGACCTGGCGATCCTCGCCGCGCGCCCGAGCATGGGCAAGACGGCGCTCGCGCTGAACATCGCCCGAAACCACGCGATCGACTTCAACGGCTGCGTCGCGTTCTTCTCGCTCGAGATGACCAAACGCGAGCTCGTGCTTCGGCTTCTGCTCGGCGAGGCGCAGGTCGACAACAGCCGCTTCCGCAGCGGCGTGCTCTCCGACAAGGACTGGCGCCGGCTCACCCAGGCCGCGAGCGTGCTCGAGGGCGCGCGCATCATGTTCGACGACAGCATGGCGGTCACCGTCGGCGATCTGGCGGCGAAGGCGCGCCGGCTCGACCGCGAGCAGAAGCTCTCGCTGCTCGTGATCGACTACATCCAGCTCGTCTCCGGCCGCGGCGACGGCGAGCGCCGCGAGCAGCAGGTGGCCGACATCAGCCGCTCGCTGAAGCTGCTCGCCAAGGATCTCGACATCCCGGTGATCGCGCTCTCGCAGCTGAACCGCGGCCCCGAGAACCGCCCCGACAAGCGGCCCCAGCTGGGCGACCTGCGCGAGTCGGGCGCGATCGAGCAGGACGCGGACATCGTCATGTTCGTGTATCGCGACGAGGTCTACGATTCCGAGAGCCCCGACGCCGGCAAGGCCGAGCTGATCATCTCGAAGCAGCGCAACGGTCCGACCGGAATGGTGAAGCTGCACTTCGACAAGGAGCACGGGCGTTTCCGTTCGCTCTCGCACCGAACCGATTCGCCGCCGCCGTCGGCGGGCTTCGACTCCGGATCGGCCGACGTCTGGGGGCCGTCCGCGGGCCGCGGAGAAGTGGAGCCGCCGTTCTGACGCGCGGCCGCGCTCCGCTCCGGCTGGTGAAACCTCGGGCGCTGCGGCCCGGCGCCGCGATCGGCGTCTGCGCGCCGGCCGGACCCGTGAATCCCGAAGTCCTCGACGCCTGTCTCGCCTGGCTCTCCGAGCAGGGGCATCCGATCGTGCTCGGCAAGCACCTGCGCGCGCGCGCCGGCTATCTCGCCGGGGGCGATGCCGAGCGCCTGGAGGATCTGCTCGCGCTGGTCCGGGACCCGAACGTCGCGGTGATCCTCTGCGCGCGCGGCGGGTACGGCGTCGGCCGCATCCTGCGCGGCGTTCCGCCGCTCGAGCTTCGCGAGGCGCGCAAGCTCGTGGTCGGCTACAGCGACGCGACGCTTCTGCTCTCGTTCCTGCACCGCTGCGCCGGGCTCGCCTCTCTGCACGGCCCCATGCTCGAGCGCGAAGACGTCACGCCTGCGGCGCGCGCGCGCGAGCTCGCGCTGATGCGAGGCGAGCCCGCGGGCCTGGCCGCGCTCACCGGCCGACCCGTTCGCGAGGGCGTGGTCGAGGCCCCGCTCGTCGGTGGGAACCTGAAGCTCCTGCAGGCGAGCATCGGCACGGAGTGGCAGGTCGACCTTCGCGGCGCGGTGCTCTTCCTCGAAGAGGTCTCCGAGGCGCCGTACTCGCTCGACCGCGCGCTGGTTCACCTGCGCGAGGCGGGCGTGCTCGACGGCGTGCGCGGCGTCGCGCTGGGTCAGCTCGTGCGCTGCGAATCGGAGCGTTACCCTGGCGCGTCGGCGGGCGAGACCGTGCGCGAGATCCTGTCGAGCAGCATCGACGGCCCGATCGTCGAGGATCTTCCGTTCGGCCACGTCGCGGACAACCACGCGCTCGGCGTGGGAGTGCGCTGTCGCCTGGACGGAGCTCGCGGCGAGCTCGCGCTCCTGGAACCCGTGGTGGAGGTCGATTCTTGAAGCTCGCCGAGGTGAAGCGGCGGCTCGGCAGGGTCGAGCGCGCGATCGAGAAGGCGATCGAGGCCGGCGAGCTGCCGGGCGCGGTCGTGATGGCACAGATGGGCGAGGAGCTCTCGTTCCACCACGCCACGGGCGCGGCAACGCTCGCGCCGGAGCGCATCGAGGCGCGCCTCGCCACCATCTACGACCTGGCGTCGCTCACCAAGGTCATGGCGACGACGGCGGCCATGATGCTGCACGTCGCGGAGCGCAAGGTCGACCTGGACGCCCCCGTCGCGAGCTACCTGCCGTCGTTCGCCGAGCGCGACAAGGAGAAGATCAGCGTCCGCCACCTGCTCACGCACAGCTCCGGTCTGCGGCCCTGGCGCGCGTACCACGCGGACCTGCGCGAGCGCGACCTGCGGCGCGGCGAGCACGTGGTCGGCACGCAGGCCGGCAAGGCCGAGATCACCAATCGCGTCCTGCGCAGCGCACCCGTGCACGAGCCGGGCGAGGCGTCGGTCTACGGTGATCTCGACTTCATTGCGCTCGGCGCGCTCGTCGAAGCGCTCGCGGGCGAGGCGCTCGACGCCTTCTGCCAGCGCCGCATCTACGGCCCGCTGGGGCTTTCCGACACGCACTTCAACCGGCTTCCCTTCACGGGCGAGCGCGCGCGCTACGCCGCCACCGAGCAGTGTAGCTTCCGCGAGCGCGTGCTCTGGGGGGAGGTGCACGATCCGAACGCCTGGGCGATGGGCGGCGTGGCTGGCCACGCGGGGCTCTTCTCCAGCGCCGGCGAGGTGCTGCGCTTCGGCCAGGAGATGCTCGCGGCCGACCGCGGCGAGAGCGCGATCTTCCCCGCCGAGGTCGCGCGCGAGTTCTTCCGCCGCCAGGAGATCGCGCCGGGTAGCGACTGGGCGCTCGGCTGGGATACCCCGACGCGCGGTCACTCGACCTCGGGCGAGCACTTCTCCTCTCGCTCGATCGGGCACACCGGATTCACCGGCACGAGCCTGTGGATCGACCTCGAGCGCGGGATGGTGATCGTGTTCCTGTCCAACCGCATCCACCTGGTCGCCAAGCGCAGCCGCTTCGAGCTGCGCCCGCAGGTGCACGACCTGATCTGGGAGGCGTTCCTTGCGGCCTGAGATCCCCTCGATCGAGAGCATCCGGCACGTGCATCTGGTCGCGATCTGCGGCACGGCGATGGGGTCGCTCGCCTGCATGCTGGTCGACCGGGGCTTTCGCGTCACCGGAAGCGACACCGACGCGTACCCGCCGATGAGCGATCAGCTGCGCGCGGCCGGGATCGAAGTGCAGAAGGGCTTCGCGCCCGAGCACGTGCTCTCGGACCGCCCGGACCTGGTGGTGATCGGCAACGCCGTGCGGCGCGAGAACCCCGAGGCGCGCGCCGCGATCGACTCTGGCCTTCCGTACGTCTCGTTCTGCGACGCGATCCACCACTTCTTCCTGCGCGGCAAGCACAGCGTGGTGATCACGGGCACGCACGGGAAGACCACGACCACGAGCATCGTGGCCTGGATGCTGACCCACGCGGGGCGCGACCCCTCGGCGCTGATCGGCGGCGTGTTCGCGAATTTCGGCGGCAGCTTCCGGCTCGGCGAGGGGCGCGAGTTCGTGATCGAGGGCGACGAGTACGACACGGCGTTCTTCGACAAGACGCCGAAGTTCCTGCACTACGACGCGCGCACGTTGCTCGTGACATCGGTCGAGTTCGACCACGCCGACATCTACGCGTCGCTCGAGCAGATCCAGGACGCCTTCCGCGCGCTGGTCGCGCAGGTTCCCTCCGACGGCGTGATCATCGCCGCGAGCGACGCCGACTCCGTCCGCGAGGTGCTCGCCGGCGCAAGAGCGAGAGTCGAGAGCTACGGATTCCGCGACGGCGCCGTCTGGCGCGTCTCGGACGTCGCGTTCGATCCCGAGGGCACGCAGTTCACCGTCTGGCGCCGCGACGAGCGCGTCGCGCGCGTGCGAATGCCGATGCACGGCCGCCACAACGTCGAGAACGTGCTCGGCGCGATCGCGGTCTGCGCGAATCTGGGCCTCGAGCCGGAGCTCGCCGCGCGCGCGATGACCGAGTTCCGCGGCGTGAAGCGCCGGCAGGAGCTCCGCGGCGAGGCCGCCGGAATGGCCGTGATCGACGACTTCGCGCACCACCCGACGGCGGTTCGCGAGACGATCGCGGCGATCCGCTCGCGCTATCCCGACCGCAAGCTCTGGGCGATCCTCGAGCCGCGCACGAACACGAGCCGCCGCCGCTTCTTCGAGAGCGACTTCGCCGACGCGCTCGCGACCGCCGACGAGGTGATCCTCGCCGGCGTGTTCCGCTCCGACGCGCTCGCCGAGGACGAGCGCATGCGCCCCGAGAAGGTGATCGAGCGCATCCGCGCCGCCGGCAAGCCCGCCAGCTACCAGGCCGAGGTCGACGAGATCATCGAGCACCTGGTCCGGAAGCGGACCGGCCGTGACGTCGCGCTCGTGATGTCCAACGGCGGCTTCGGCGGAATCTGGGAGCGACTGCTCGCGCGGCTGCGGCAGGGCTAGCGCGAGCGCGCGGCTACTCGGCGACGGTCTCGCCCGAGCCGCCGAAGTCCTTCGGGAAGTCCCGGAATTTTGGCAGGCCGTCGCGGACCGCGAGCACCTTCTCGCCGTAGTGGACGTGCAGCGTTGGCTTGAACGCGAATCCGCCGATCGTGCCGGCGGGGACGTCCACCATGCCGATCGCGGGGTGCCGGACCAGGACCGGGCTGCCGCAGCTCTTGCAGAACTGGCGGTGACTCGCCTCGGTGCGCTTGATCAGGCCCAGGTCGTCCGCGCCCTTCACGACGCGGACGCTCGCCGCGGGCCAGAGCGTCGCGGCGTGGATCGGCGCGCCGAGCCAGCCCCGACACGAGCTGCAGTGGCAGAACGCCTGGACCGCGGGCTCGCCGTCGAGCTCGAGCTGAACCGCGCCGCAGAAGCAGACGGTCTTGCGTGCCTGATTCGCCATCGATGCTCCTCCTCGGGTCGATGGCCCGGATTCTCCGTCGCGGCCCCTCGCGGGCGCAAGCCCGCCGGCTATCCTCCCGCCCCACGACGGGGGACGAGCCGGAGATGCAAGCCAACGAGCTGCGCCGCGGGATGAACGTGATGATCGACGGCCGGCCGTTCCGCGTGCTGGAGAGCGAGATACGCTCGCCGGGAAAGGGCCGCGCGTTCATCCAGGTGAAGCTGCGCAGCATCCTCGACGGCACCCAGCGCGAGATCAAGTTCTCGACCGCGGACCAGGTCGACGAGGCCGCGATCGAGTCGCGAGAGATGGACTATCTGTACTCCGACGCCGACGGCGCGATCTTCATGGACACCGAGAGCTACGAGCAGACGAGCCTGTCGGACGAGGTGCTCGGCGAAGCGAAGCCGTGGCTCGCCGAGGGAATGAAGTGCTGGGTCGAGACGCTCGACGGGCGCCCGATCGGAATCACGCTGCCGAAATCGATCGAGATCACCGTGCGCGAGGCCGAGGCCACCGTGAAGGGGCAGACCGCGGCGAAGTCGAGCAAGCCGGCGGTGCTCGAGAACGGCGTCGCGATCCAGGTCCCGTCGTTCGTCGAGTCCGGCCAGCGCATCCGCGTCGACCCGGCCGAGAAGCGCTACATCGAGCGGGTGAAGTAGCCCTCCGCGACGGCCAGACGCAGGATCGGCGCGCCCTTGCCGAGCGGCTGCGCGCCCGCGATCGCGCGCGCGACGAAGGCCTTCGCTCCGCGCACGGCGTCGAGAAGCGGCTCGCCGTGCGCGAGACGCGCCGCGATCGCGGCGGAGAGCGCGCAGCCGGTGCCGTGCACCGGGGCGCCCGCGATGCGCTCGCCGCGAAGCCAGGTGACTCCCTCGCGGGTCGCGAGCAGGTCGTCGGCCGGGCCCTCACCGTGGCCGGCCTTCACCAGCACCGCCTGCGCGCCTGCGTCCAGGAACGCCTGCGCCGCGCGGAGAGGATCGCTCTCTCCAGTCAGTGTCTCGGCCTCCGGAAGGTTCGGAGTCACCAGCCGCGCGCCGGCGATCAGCCGCTCGACCAGGCTCCTCCACGCGCGTCGCTCGAGCAGGTACGAGCCGTCGCTCGCGCGAAGCACCGGATCGACCACGCGCGGGATGTCGTCGTGGCCGTCGAGCACGTTCGCCACGCGCAGCAGCACGTCGTCCGACGCCAGCATTCCGAGCTTGATCGCCGCGGGCCGGATGTCGCCGAGCAGCGCTGTCAGCTGCTCGCCCACGATGTTCGGAAACACCGGCAGCGTGCGCTGCACCCCGCGCGTGGTCTGCACCGTGAGCGCAGTCGGGACCGCCATTCCGTGCACGCCGTGGAGCGCGAAGACCTGCAGATCCATCTGCAGCCCGGCGCCACCCGTCGGGTCGGAGCCCGCGATCGCTAGCGCGGTCGCCGCCGCGAGCTGCGTCGTCAGAACGCCTCCGACCCGGTCGGGAAGACCGGGATCTGTGCCGACCGCGCGAGCTCGAAGGAGTCGATCGAGCTGCCGGAAAGATCGTAGGCGTTCCAGACCAGCCTGCCGGGCGAGACGTCCATGATCGCGAAGTGGTGAACGGGTCGCGCGACCTCGATGAAGCTCCAGCCTGGAGGGATGAAGACGGTGTCGAGCGCGCCGCCCGCACCGCCCACGACGGTGTAGGTCACTCCGTTTCGCGCGCCGCGCTGGTAGCAGTGGGCATGTCCGCTGATCACCAGGTCGACGCCGAACTCCTCGAAGATCGGGACCCAGACGTCGCGGACGTAAGGCTCGCCGTCCCATCCGGGCTGGTCCCACAGATTCGTGTAGGGCGGGTGATGAGAGACCACTACGAGGAACTCGGCGTTCTGGGCGGCGGGCGAAGCGAGCTCGGCGCGCAGGTACTCGTCCTGCGCGGGAAGAACGACGTTCGACTCCATGAAGACGAACCGCACTCGGCCGATCGTCTCGGCGTACCAGTGCCCGTTCTCGGGCAGCCAGTGGTAGGCGAGCGCAGGGGGCGAGCCGCCGTCGTGGTTCCCGCGCGCGACCAGGACCGGGGTGCGCTGCCCCAGAGCCGACGCCGAAGCGAGCGGGTCGAAGTACTGCGTCTGCCACTCGGAGAGCACCGGACCGTTCTGAACGGTGTCGTCCGCGTGGCCGATCACGTCGGGCGCGAAGGGGACGATCTGCTCGAGCACCGAGAGGAAGGACGTGCCGGCCTGGTTCTGGTTGTCGGCGATCCACGCCATGCGGAAGCTCGAGTCGGCGAGCGGCGCCGTGCGCACCGGGTAGGTCGCGCTCGATGTCGCGCCGCTGCGCACGCGGTACACGTACGATGTCTCGGGGGCGAGCCCGGTCGCGACCGCGCGGTGGACGAAGCGATCGGCCGCGAGCGCGATCGTCTGCTGCGCGAGCACCGAGCGTTCCGCCGGGCTCGAGAGCCCGAGGTCCAGCGCGTTCACCGTCCCGACCGGGTTCGCGTCCGTCTCCCACTGCACGCGCAGCTCGTTCGCGCGGAAGCTCTGCGGCATCGGCAGCTTGGTCAGCGTCTGTGCGAGGGCCGAACCCGCGAGCGGCAGCAGGACGACGAGCGGCAACAGTCTGGAGACGACCGCGGGCACGCCCCGATCTTACGCGCTCTTTCCCGGCGGCGGGGCCATCAGCACCAGCAGGACCGCGCGCTCGCCGGAGTCGTTCGCGACCCCGTGCGACTCGCCCGACGGAGCGATCGCCGCCTCGCCGGCGGAGAGCGTTCGCTCCTCTTCGCCCACGCGCACTCGCGCCCGGCCCTCGGTCACGAGATAGACCTTGTCGCTGCCGGCGTGCGCGTGCGGGGTCTGGGACTGGCCGGGCTCCAGGCAGTACAGGTCGAGGAAGAACCGCTCCGACGCGAACAGCCCGACCTTCTTCAGCTTCTCGCTCGAGAAGGACCAGGCCGGCGCGTCCCAGCGCAAAACCTTCATCGGGGCGTGTTCACCCACTCGAGGTTCCCGCCGAGCACCGGCGGCGCCTCTGCGGCGAGCATCGCGAGCTTGCGCGCGACGATCCCGGCGATCGAGTGGAACTCGAGCGCGGCCGGCGAGTCGGGCGAGGAGATCACCGTCGGCCTGCCCGCGTCGCCCGCAGCGACCACGTCGGGCTGGAGCGGCAGCCGGCCGATCACCTCGGTGTCGAGCTCGTTTGCGGCGCGGTCCGCGCCGCCTTCACCGAAGAGTGTATGGCGCTTCGAGCAGCCGTCGCAGACGAAGAAGCTCATGTTCTCGACGATCCCGAGCACCGGCACGTTCACGCGCCGGAACATCTGCAGACCCTTGCGCGCGTCGATCAGCGACATCTCCTGCGGCGTGGTCACGATCACCGCGCCCGCGAGCGGCGCCGTCTGGCAGATCGTGAGCGCCGCGTCGCCCGTGCCCGGCGGAAGGTCGAGGATCAGGTAGTCGAGCTCGCCCCACTTCACGTCCGCGAGGAACTGCCGGATCACGCCGTGCACCATCGGCCCGCGCCAGATCACCGGCGCGTCCTCGCCAGCCAGGAATCCGATCGACATCAGCCGCAGGCCCTGGCTCTGCAGCGGCACGATCTTCTTGTCCGGCGTCACCTGCGGGCGCCCGCTGATCCCGAGCATGAGCGGGATCGACGGCCCGTAGATGTCGCAGTCGAGCAGGCCCACCGTCGCCCCGGTCCGGGCGAGCGCCGCGGCGAGATTCACGGAGACCGTCGACTTGCCGACGCCGCCCTTTCCGCTCGCCACCGCGACCACGTTCTTCACCTTGTCGAGGCCCTCGGGCCGCGCGGTGTTCGCCGATCCGCGCGTCTGCGCGGTCATCTTCACCTCGACCTCGCGCACGCCGGGGAGCCGGGCGACCGCCTCGCGCGCGTCCTTCTGGAAGCGCTCCTTCACCGGGCACGCGGGGGTGGTGAGCTCGATGTCGAACGAGACGCGCCCGTCGACGACGCGCACGTTCTTCACGAAGCCCAGGTCGACGATCGAACGTTTGAAATCCGGATCCAGGATCGGGCGAAGCGCGTCGAGGATCTCGCTCTCGGAGGGGCTGGCCATGTCTGTTCTCCCTGACGGGCTGCAGGGGTACCAAAGCATACTCCTACGTCAAGATTCCCGACGACGGCCCGATACGGCTAGAATCGCGCGCGGGGGAAACGGCTTGGGCGACGGCTCGTACCAGCGGATCTGGTCGGTGGTGCGACGCATCCCGCGCGGCCGGGTGGCGACCTACGGGCAGGTCGCGCGCGTCGCGGGGCTGCCCCGGCAGGCGCGAATGGTCGGCTACGCGCTACACGCGCTGCCCGAGCAGGTCGCGGGCTCGGTCCCCTGGCAGCGCGTGATCAACGCGCAGGGGCGAATCTCGGCGCGCGCGTTCCCGGGCAGCGAGGCGGTTCAGCGCCGCCTGCTCGAACGCGAGGGCGTCGCCTTCGATCGACGCGACCGCGTCGATCTCGACCGCTTCGGCTGGCGCGTCCGCACGCGCTCGCGGAGGGCCTAGACGTGGCCGAGCTCGCGGAGAGCGAGAGTCGTCTGCTCGGACGCCTCTTGCGCAGCCAGCGGCCGATGGCGATCGCCGGCGCGCTTCTCGCGCTGCTCGGGGCCGCGTATCTGGTCTGGGGCGTGGCGCGCTTCGACCCGATGGCAGATCCGCGCGAGAGCCCGGGCTTCGATTGGCCGGTCGCGCGGCTCGCGTTCCTGTTCGAGAGGGGGATGTCCAGCATCGAGGTCGCGGTGCCCGAGACGAAGGCCGAGGCGCGGCTGCTGCGGGCGCTCGCGCGGAACATGAACTTCTCTTCCGGCGTGATGGTGCTGCTGCTGCGCATCTTCTTCGGCACCATCGCGCTGGTGATGGGCTTCGCGATGGTCACCGTCGTGGTCGAGCGCGCGCGGCTGCTCGCGATGATCCGCCAGCTCAGGGAGTGAGAATGCCGCGACGTCTGCGCTTCGGGCTCTGGTACGACTTCCGCAACCCGCCGCGCTGGCATCAGGACCCGACGCGGCTCTACCGAGGGATCGTCGAGCAGTGCGTGCGCGCCGAGGCGCTGGGCTGGGACGACGTCTGGCTGAGCGAGCACCACTTCATCGACGACGGCTACACCCCGTCGATGCTTCCGCTCGCCTGCGCGATCGCCGCTCGCACGCGCACGATCCAGATCGGCACGAGCGTCCTGCTGCTGCCGCTCCACGATCCGCTGCGCGTCGCCGAGGACGCCGCCACCGTCGACGTGATGAGCGGCGGGCGCTTCCAGCTCGGCGTCGCGGGCGGGTACCGGAAGGGCGAGTTCACCGGCTTCGGGATCCCGTCGAGCGAGCGCGCCGCGCGAATGAACGAGGCGCTGCCGATCCTGCGCCAGCTCCTCGCGGGAGAGCGCGTCACCACCTCCGACGCGCGCTTCTACCGCTACACCGACGCGGATCTGCGCCCGCTTCCGGTGCAGAAGCCGATGAAGCTCTGGGTCGGCGGGTTCTCGGAGCCGGCGGTGCGACGCGCGGCGCGGCTCGGCGACGCGTACATCTCCACCGGCCCGATCGCGCCGCTCGCTGCGATCTACCGCGACGAGCTGCGCCGGCTCGGCAAGGACCCCGACGCGCACGAGATCGCATCGGGCATCACGTGGCTGCTGGTCTCGCGCGATCCCGAGCGGCGCTGGCGCGAGGCCGAGGCGCACTTCCTGTACCAGATCAATCTGTACGCGCAGTGGTTCGGAGAGGCCGGAATGCAGATCGCCGCGGTCGCGAAGAGCCGCGCGGACCTCGCCAGCCGCGGCGCGATGATCGTCTCGCCCGAGCAGGCGATCGAGGCGATCCGAAGCTATGCGGCCGCGCAGCCGATCACGCGCTTCTACGGCTGGACGCTCCCGCCCGGGCTGCCGCCCGAGTGGGTGGACGAGCATCTCGAGCTCTTCGCGCGCGAGGTGATCCCGCAGGTCCGCACGGTTTCCTGAGCCGGGCTACGGCACCTCGGAGCGGAAGAATGCGGAGAGGTCCTGCCCCGACACCTGCTGCGCCAGCTCCTGGACGCGCGCGGTGCTGACCGTGCCGCCCTCGCGGACCAGGAGCCGCGCGACGTCGTCCAGGCTCCGGGTCCGGTCGGTGGCCTCGCGGATGCGCTGGTCGAGCGCGCGCAGCACCGTCACCGCGCGCGCCGTGCCCGCGCCCGAGACGGTGCCGCTGCGCAGGTGAGCGGCCTCGGAACCGCGCTTCGCGAGCGACTGGTAGGCCTCTTCCATCCGCTCGGGTGACACCGTTCCGGATCGGCCGAGCGCCTGCAGCGAGTAGTACTCGGCCAATCCCTCGATCGCCCAGTCGCCGTCGGTGCCCGGCTGCAGGCGAAGCGCGGCGTGCACGACCTCGTGCAGGATCGGGCTGGTGCCGTCCTCGCTGATCAGCGGCCGGTGCGCGTGCAGGAAGAGCGAGCCGGGGCCCGAGAGCCCGCCGCGCCACATCGGGTCGCCGGCCGAGACGATCAGCACCCGGTCCGGAAGCGAGCCGAGCGCCTCGCGCAGCGTCGGAAGCGTCCAGCGCAGAAGCGCGAGCATGTCCTGGCGCCGGACCGACGCTCCGCGCGGACCGGCGATCGACATCTTCACGCCGGCGACCTCCTCGCGCACCACGCCGAGCAGCCCGGCGATCATCCAGCCGGTCGGCCGATCGAAGCGGCGCCGCGGGTGCTCGACGCGGTACTCGCCGCCGCGAAGCTTCGGGTACGGCGTCGCGATTCCCCAGCCCTCGGGAAGGCGCACGCGGAGCCGCGTGCGCGAGCGCGCCTCGTCCTCGGTGCTGGGGCGCGCGGGCGGCACCAGATCCTCTCCGCGAAAGATCGCCCAGGTCTTCGCGCAGCGCGCGTCGTAGCGGCGCGCGTCGCGCAGGTGGTCGATCCTGAACACGTAGTGCAGCTTTCCGCCGGCGCGCGGCGGGGTCCAGGTCAGGTGCGCGCCATCGGCGACGATCTGGCCGTCGCCGCGAAACAGCAGATGGCGCTGGGGATCGATGCGGAAGCGGATCCAGTCGACGTGATTCGCGCCGCGACCGAGCTCGAGCGTCACGTGCGCGGCGCGCTCGGTCGGCACGATCCGCGCGCTCACGTCGAAGTCGAAGGTCATCTGCTTCGCCGCTGCGGGCGGAGCGGCCGCCGGCTCTTTCGTCTGGGCGCGCGCGGACGCGACCAGAAGCTGTGCGGCCGCGCAGAAGACCGCGACCCACGGGGCAGGCTTGCTCAAGCTTTCCGTCCCTCGCGCGCCTCGCGCGCGATCTCGGCGCCGAGCGCGATCCGCTCGGGCCAGTTCATGGCCGGACGGACCCGCGCGTCGACCGCCTCGAGCCGCGGCAGGAGTCCCATCCGATTCGCGACCTGGATCGCGAGTCCGGGCCGGGCGTTCAGCTCCAGGATCAGCGGTCCGTGGTTCGCGTCGATCACCACGTCCGCCCCGACGTAGCCAAGCCCGGTCTGATCGCTCGCGCGCACCGCGATCTCGAGCGCCCGCGTCCACTCCGGAATCGCGCGTCCGATCACCGGCTCCTGCGTGTCCGGGTGCACCGGCACGGGCTTACCGCCGAGCACGGCGTGATTGGTGCAACCGGTGTCGATCTCGATCCCCGCGCCGACGGCGCCCTGGTGCAGGTTCGCGCGTCCGCGCGATCGCTGCGTCGGCAGGCGCGTCATCGACATCACCGGCACGCCGCGATAGACGATCACGCGGACGTCGGGAACGCCTTCGCTCGTGATCGCGACCAGCTCCGGGTGGACCTCGAGGCGCTCCTCGGCGAAGGCGACGTCGGGCTGTCCGCCGAGTGCGTACGCTCCCGAGATGATGCTCGCGGAGTGGTAGAAGAGCGCGCGCCGGTCGATCCACTTGCCGCCGGGTCGCCGGTACCACTCGCCGTCGCGCTCGAGCACCACGAGGATTCCGTTTCCCATCGCGCCGTGCGCGGGCTTCAGCACGAACGACGGGTAGGCGTCGAGCTCGGCCAGCATCTTGCGCACCTCGGAGTGCACGCGCGCGACCGCGAGCACGCGCGCCGTCGGAATGCCAGCGTCGCGGAGCAGACGCTTGGTCTCGAGCTTGTCGTCCACGCGCGGGTAGAAGCGCCGCGGGTTCCAGCGCATCGTGAACACGGAGTTGCGGCGGTTCATGCCGAGCACGCCCGCCTCGCGCAGCTTCGCGGCGATCGTCAAGGCACGCCCTCGTCGAGCTGGCGCGTGAACGAGCGGAAGCGCCAGAGCTCGGCCAGGCGGTAGCCGGTGTAGCCGCCGATCGCGACCAGCGCCCCCATCGCCGAGATCACGAGCTCGGGGAAGCCGAACATCAGATGCTCCAGCGCCTGGAGCCGGAAGGCCGGATAGATGCAGATCGCGATCAGCGTCGACGACGCGAGTCTTCGCACCGCCGCTCCGGGGCCCTCCTCGGCTGAGGTGATCGAGAAGCGCTCGATCAGCATCGTCAGGATCACGACCGGGAACAGGATGCTCGCGAACAGGTCCCGCACCTCGTAGCTGCGGCCGACCAGGGACTGCGCGGTGATCGCGAGCACGACGACGCAGAGCAGCACGCCCAGCCGCGGCACGAGCAGGAGCTGCAGCCGATCGAGGAAGAGCCGCGAGACGATGCCGAGCGCGATCACCGAGCCCACCAGCGACAGGCCCAGCGAGAGCGAGAGCTCGCGCAGCGCGAGCGCGATCAGGAGCGGCATGAAGGTTCCGAAGGTGCGAAGCCCGACCAGGTTCCGGAAGAACGAGATGATCAGCGCGCCGATCGGCAGGATCAGCAGGATTCGCAGCGCCTCCTGCGACCGGACCGGCAGCCGGTACAGCGAGACGGCGGCGAGCAGCGGATTGGTCGGCACCATGAACGACGCGACTTCCTTCGCGTCGAGCGACTCGCGCAGCACGCGGTAGCGAGAAGAGATCGCCTCGAGCCCGGTCTCCTCGATCAGCGCAGCGCTTCCCGATCGCAGCAGCAGCATGTTCGCGGGCCGCGCGCCGAAGAATCCCAGCGTCGGTGAGAGCGGAATCCAACGCCCGCCCACCCAGGCCTCGACCCAGACGGTCTCGCGCGCGTCGCGCTGGGCGTGGAGCCGCAGGCCGGCCGCCAGTCTGGCCGGGAATCCGGCTGCGCGAAGCATCGCGACGAGCAGCCGCGACTTTCCCAGCTGGCTGCCCTCGCCCGCCGAGAGCGTGAGCAGAGCGTCGGTGCTGCCAGTCGTGGCGGTCAGGATCTCGTCCGTCACGTAGCCCAGAAGCGTTCGCATCTGGCCGAGCGGGTCGTTCGGCGCCGGCGGCGCGATGTTCGCGACCAGCTCGCGGATCTCCGGGGCGTCGGCCGGAAAGCGCGACGACGAGCGGCTGAAGGCCGCGACGATCTCCTTGGGCGGCTTCTGCGCCAGGTCGGTCGGCAGCGGCGGGGGCACTTCCGCCAGCTGCACGCGAAACGCCTGCGAGATGCTGTGCACGCCGTCGAACGTTCCGCTCCAGACGCCGGTGCGCTGGCCGTCCTCGGTGCGGATCGTGAACACCAGCCGGTCGGAGGTCTGGCGCTCGTCGAAGATCTCCTGCTCGCCGTCCGAGCCCGGCAGCGCGACGCGCACGCTGCCGCGCGCGCCCGAACCGCGCGCCTCGATCTCGAGCTCGACGCGCCACAGGTTCTCGACGTTCGAGGGCAGGATCGGGAGCTGCAGGACCAGCGTCTTCCAAGCGAAGATCGACAGCCCCAGCGCCACGAGCACGCTCCCGGTGATGGCGGCTGCGCGGTTCACGCGCTGCGTTCCGTGCTAATCGGGTCGCTCCTCGAACTCCGTGCGCCCGACGCTCGCGCCCTCGTCCACGGTCGGCAGCATGGCGGCCGGCGGGTTCGCGCTGCCGTCCATCGGCTCGTCCGTCGCGATGTGGAACGCGGCGAAGCCAGGCATCACGAGCTGGTCGAGCGCGATGCCGATCACCCGTCCCTGGTGCGACGCGCGGATCGTGGACTTCTCGTTCGAGATCGGATCGAAGACGGTGCCCAGCACCTGATTCGCCTTCACCACGTCGCCGAGCTTGGCGCGCGACGCGAGAATCCCACCATCGTCCACGCGAATCCAGCGCGCGCGGTAGTACAGCGCGGGCTCCGGCGCCTCGCCGGACTTCGCCACCCGCATCCCGAGCTGCCCGAGCATGCGCTCGACGCCGCGCACGCCGCGCTCGATCTCGTCGGTCTGGAAGCGCATCGGCTCGCCGGCCTCGTAGGTGATCGCGGGAATTCCGGCTTCGCTCGCCGCGCGCCGCAGGGTGCCAAAGCGCCCCTCGTTGTGGATCGCGATCTCGCTGCCGAAGGCGCGCGCGAGCTTCAGGACCTCGGGCCGGCGCAGGTCGCCGCGAACCTGGGGAAGATTCGTGCGGTGGAACGATCCCGAGTGCACGTCGACCAGCGCGTCACAGCTTCGGATCACCCGCTCGAAGACCGAATGGGCGAGCCTCGCGGCGCTGGAGCCGCGGGGTCGTCCGGGGAAGAACCGGTTCAGGTCGCGCCGGTCCGGCATGTAGCGAGTGCTGCGCCGGAACGCGGCGAGGTTCACGATCGGAATCCCGATCAGCGTGCCCTTCAGCTCGTCGGGCTTGGAGCGGTCCAGCGAGCGCCGCACGACCTCGATCCCGTTCAGCTCGTCGCCGTGGATTCCGGCGGTGAGGCAGAGGACCGGACCGGGAAGCGTCCCCGCCACCACGATCACCGGCGTCGAGGCCTCCTCGCCCACGAACGTCTCCGAGACCGGGAGCGGCAGCCGCCGCTGGTCGCCCGGCGCGATCGGCTGACCGAGAAACTCGAGCCCCTGCGCACGAGCGGTCCCCGCCCAGAGGGTCAGGCCCGCGAGCGCGAGAAGCGCGAGGCGTTGGCTCCGATTCGCGTCCATTCGAAGGGCGGATTCCAGCCCACTTTCGCGGCCGCCGCCAGATCCCTCGCGCGCTCCGTCAGGGCTCGAGCAGGCGGAGGATTCCCTCTTTCAGCTCGGCTTCGCCCATGCTGACGCCCGTGTCCGCGAGGGACAGCGCCCCGATTCCGATCGCGATCAGAAGCGAGGCGGTCTGCCCGGGCTCGAGATCCCGCCGCACCCGGCCGTTCGCCACCAGGCCCGCGAGCCGCGAAGCCGCCCCGCGCATCAGCTCGGCGAAGCGTTGCTTCAGCTTGTCGGATCGGGCGATCGACTCGAGAACCCGGTGCGTGGCGACCGGAACGCTGCCGACCAGCGGCAGGTCGCGCTGGACGACGAAAGCGGTGAAGCGGCCGAGGGCCGTCTCGAGATCGCCCCCGACCGCCACTCCGACCATCCGGTCGAGAACTCCCGAGAGGACCCAGTCGGTGACCTCGACCATGAAGTCGTCGCGGTCCTTGAAGTGCACGTAGAACGCGCCGCGGGTGAATCCGGCTCGGGCGCAGATCCTGTCCAGACTCGGGGTGTCGAGGCCGTGCTCGATCAGCTCGAGAAGCCCCGCGTAGAGCAGCGCCTTGCGCGTCGCCTCCTTCGACTCGGCGCGGCTGCGGCGCGGCTCGACAGCCGCGTTCTCCTGCATCTGGTCGTCCCCTCGCAAGAATTCGCGGGATCTCGATCTAACACGCTTCGCCCGGAGCTGGAACGCAAGCGAGCTTGCACCGCGTCGCGAGTCAGCCCGCGAAGTCGCGCGGCTCGCTGAGCCGCAGGGCCACGAGCGCCGCGGCCGCGAGCTTGAACGCGATCGCGGCGAAGAACACCGACGGAAAGTCCAGCGCGGTCGCGAGCACGCCCCCTGCCAGCGGGGCCACCACGCCCATCGCCTCGGTCGCCGCGTTGATCACGGCGATTCGCAGCGGCAGGTCCGCGCGCGTTCCGAACTCCAGCACCAGGTTCTGCTGTCCCATCATGAACCCGCCCGAGCCCGCGCCGAGCGCCACGAAGACGGCGATCAGCGCGCCGAAGCCGTCCGCGCCGAGCAGCACGAACGTGCCCGCGATCCAGATCGCGAGCGACCCCAGGAACACGGCGCGGAAGCCCACGCGATCCGCGATCACCCCCCAGAGCAGGTTCAAGGTGGTGGCCGCGAGCAGGAAGGCGGCCGTGAGCAGGCCGAGCTCCTGCCCGCCGATCGAGAGCGCCTGGTTCGCGTACAGCACGTAGTACGGCATCGCGATCCGCCCGAGCGCGCCGAGCACGCAGGCGAGCAGGAACACGCCGAAGTTCCGATCCGCGCGAAGCAGCCCCGGAAGGTCGGCGAGCCGCGCCGCCACGCCGCTTCGCTCGCGCACGGCGGGCGCGTCGGGCTCGCGGATGAACAGCAGCATGAGCAGCCCCGCCTCGGTCAGCACGAACGCGACCAGGAACGTGGCCGCGTAGCCGTTGCCCAGCGCATTCGTCTCGACCAGCCAGGTCCCGCCGAGATACGCGACGCCCGCCGCGGTCACGCCCGCGAGCGCGTTGCGCAGACCGGAGAGGCGCCCGCGGTACTCGACCGGGATCACCTTCGCGAGCAGAACGTTGAAGATCACGCCCTGCATCCCCATGAAGAAGCCGAACAGGCCCAGGAAGACGCAGACCACGGCCAGGTTCGACTGAACCGGCAGGAAGAACCCCGCCAGCGCGATGCCGAGCACCTGCAGGCGCAGCAGCGATCCGGTCCGCATGCCCATCGGCAGCACCTTGCGGCGGTGCTCGATCAGCGTGGCCGAGAACAGCGGCGACAGGCACTGGCCGAGCGCCTGCGCCGCGCGCGCGAGCCCGACCACGAGCTCCGAGCCCGAGAGCGAGTAGATGTAGGCGGGCACGAAGGTCGGCGCCTGGATCAGCCGGAACCCGGTCTGGCCGAAGATGCCGTGGCCCAGGTGCGCGGCGTAGTTCCGGCGCAGGTTCTGGCGCACGAGCTCGTCGAAGTCGGCTTCGGCGCGCGCCTCGATCTCTTCCGCGGCCGCCACCTATGCCCCCAGCAGCGCCGCGCCGAGCTCGAGCGCGCGCTCCGCGCGGGCGGTCGTCCCCAGGCAGGCGAGCCGTGCCGCGCCGATCGCGCGGCGCAGGATCTCGACGCCCGCGAAGCCCCGGGCGCTTGCGGCGAAGTCGCGGTCGGGGCGATCCCCGCGCGTGTATCCCTCGAGCAGCGCCTGCTCGCACGCGGCGAGCCTCGCCTCGTCCCGCGAATGCGCTCGGTGCAGGTGCACGTGCGCGAAGGCCTGTCCGAGATCGAAGGCCGGGTCGCCGACGTGCGAGATCTCGGCGTCGATCAGCCGCGGGCGCACACCCTGCACCAGCACGTTCGCGGCCTGCGGATCGCCGTGGACCAGCGCCTCCGCCGTGCCGTAGTACCGCTCGCGAAGCTCGGCGATCCGCCCGCGCAGGCCCGGCCGAGCCAGCACGTCGGCGGCGAGAGCGCGAAGCCGCGGCTCGATCGGGAAATCGTTGGGCTCGTAGGGCAGCGTGAAGATGTGCTCGCCGTGGAGCCTGCGCATCTCGTCGTTCGCGAAGCGCGTCGCAAGCCCGGCCGCGTCCGCGCGCGTCGCGCGGTGGACCTCGGCGAGGAACTCGCCGAGAAGCGCGAGCGTCGTCGGCTCGGCGCGGCCCTCGGCGAGGAGCGCGTCGAGGCGCTCGGCGCGGTCGATGTCCTCCATCACGAGCACGCGTTCGGCCTCGTCGAAGAAGACCAGCCTCGGGGGAACGTCCGCGCGCTGCGGAACGCGCTCGCGCACGATCTCGAAGTAGCGCGCCTCGAAGACCATTCGCACCGGGTCGACGCGGTAGTCGGGGAAGCGCTCCAGAGCGCCGCGCGCCTGCTTCACCACGAACGACCGCCCGTCGGGCGCGCGAGCCCGGCGCACCCAGTTGATGTTCCCGTCGCCCGCGGGCTCGACCGACACCCCGCGCGCGTCCGCGAGCACGCCGACGCCCGCCAGGTAGTCCGGCAGCGTCGCGTCGCTCAGAGACAGGTGGACGAGCCCCCGTCGACGGGAACGATCGTCCCGGTCACGTACGCCGAGGCGCGCGACGCCAGGTAGATCGCGGTTCCCGCCACGTCCTCCGGCTCGCCGATGCGCCCGCGCGGATTCGACTTGCGGATCATCTCGCCGAAACGCGCAAGCGTCGCCTTCATCATCTGGCTCTCGAACGGGCCGGGAGCGATCGCGTTCACGTTCACGTTCTCGCCCGCGAGCCGCCGCGCGAGCACGCGCGTCAGGTGGTGCAGCCCCGCCTTCGCCGCGGAGTAGGCGTAGGTGTCGAGGATCGGCACGTGCAGGCCGTCGATCGAGCCGATGTTGATCACGCGCGCGGGGTCCGCCGCGCGTCCCGCCTTGCGCAAGAGCGGCAGCAGGTCGCGGGTCAGGAAGAAGATCGACTTCAAGTTCAGGTCCATGACCTTGTCCCAGCCGGACTCCGGGAACTCGTCGAGCGGCGCGCCCCAGTTCGCGCCCGCGTTGTTCACCAGGATGTGCAGCCCGGGCTCGCGCGACGCGAGCTCGGACACGAGCCCGGCCACCCCCTCCATCGTGCCGAGGTCGGCGGGGATTCCTATGCAGGTCCCGACGCGAGAGAGCTCGGCGGCGGCCCGCTCGCAGGCGTCGGCCTTTCGCGAGCAGACGTAGGTGCGCACGCCGTTCTCGACGAAGCCGCGCGCGATCATCAGGCCGATGCCGCGCGTACCGCCCGTGACCAGCGCCACCTTGCCATCGACGGAGAAGAGCTCGCCCAGCTTCACGCGCCGCATCGTACCCGATGCACCCTGTACAATGCCGTCCCGAAGTAGCGGAGGGGCAAATGGCGGAGTTCTGCAAGGTCGAGCGCGAGGGGCACGTCTGGACCGTGACCATCGACCGCCCGGAGGTCATGAACTCCCTGCACCCGCCGGCAAATCGCGAGCTCGCGGCGGTCTGGGACGAGTTCGAGGCCGACCCCGAGGCCTGGGTGGGCATCATCACCGGCGCGGGCGAGCGCGCATTCTCGGCGGGAAACGATCTGAAGTACCAGGCGATGGGCGGCGACATGCGCGGCCAACCCGCGAGCGGCTTTGCCGGCCTCACCTCGCGCTTCGGCCTGTCGAAGCCGCTGATCGCCGCGGTGAACGGCGTGGCGATGGGCGGCGGCTTCGAGATCGCGCTCGCCTGCGACCTGATCATCGCGTCGGAGAACGCGCTCTTCGCGCTGCCCGAGCCGCGGGTCGGGCTCGCGGCGCTCGCGGGCGGGCTGCAGCGCCTGCCGCGGATGATCCCGCTGAAGCAGGCCATGGGCATGATCCTGACCGGCCGCCGCGTCGGCGCGCAGGAGGGCAAGCAGCTCGGCTTCGTCACCGACGTCGCGAAGCACGACGCGCTGCTCGCGACCGCGCGCGGCTGGGCGGAGCAGATCCTCGAGTGCTCGCCGCTCTCGATCCGGGCTAGCAAGCAGACCGCGCTGCAGAGCTTGTCGATCCCGGACCTGCAGGACGCGATGCGCAACTCGCTCTACCCGGCGATCGCCGACATGGCGCGGAGCCAGGACTTCGTCGAGGGGCCGAAGGCTTTCGCCGAGAAGCGCAAGCCGCGCTGGACGGGTCGCTAGAAGCCAGCGACATGACGAGCCCCGCTGCACGAACCGACCAACGTCGAGAGCGCATCGTCGCCGCGCTGGGCGCGTGCATGCTCGCGCGCGGCTTCGCGGCGACGAGTCTCTCGGACATCGCTCGCGAAGCGGGCATGTCACCGAGTCACCTGCTCTACTACTTCAAGGGCAAGAACGCGATCCTGCACTGCTACTGGGAGGCGGTGGCCGCAGGGCTGCTCGAACGCCTGCGCGAGATCGAGCCCGCGCCGCTGGAGCGGCGCCTCGATCTGCTAGCGGAGGTGTTCTTCTCCGGGGTCGTCGCGACCCAGACCGAGGTCGGCATCGTGCTCGAGATCTTCGGCCTCGCGGTCCACGACAAAGAGCTCTACCGCACGAAGGCCGAATTCGACCGCGAGATCAAGACCTGGATCGTCAGGCTTCTCGAGCAGTGTCCGCGACCGCTGGACTCGGCGATCCACGCCGCGGCCGAGGCGGTGTACTCGCTGCTCATGGGCCTGTGCACCGCGGCCTACTTCGACGAGCGGCTCGGCTTTCCGGAGGCGCGCCGGATCTTCCTGATGTCGCTGCGTCAGGTCGCGGGCTTCGAGGAGCCGCTGCGCGCCCGCTAGCGCGGCCCCGCTCGTTTCCTTACAACGAGGCGGGGTGACGAGTCCGTCCGAGAGCGATCTGTACGTCGGGCGTGCGCCCGTCAGCGTCGAAGATCTGCTCGCGCTCGCGCGTTTCGAGCGAGCGCCACGGCTCTGGGCCGACCCGGCGTACCGCGCCCGGCTCGACGCCGCGCGGCGAGCCGTCGAGCGGCGGCTCGACGACGGGCTGCCCGTGTACGGCGTGACCACCGGCGTGGGCTCCGCGGTCATGACCGCGGTCCCGGCGCACGAGCGATCGGGGATTTCGCGCTTTCTCGTCGAGTCCCTGGGTGTGGGAACCGGTCGGATCCTCGATGAACGCGAGGCCGCGGCGGTCGTCGCGGCGCGGCTGATCTCGCTCGCGTCGGGCCACTCGGGCGTGCGTCCGCTCGTGCTGGAACGGCTGTGCGACTTCCTGAACGCGAGGCTGCTGCCGCGGATTCCGGAGCAGGGCTCCGTCGGCGCGAGCGGCGACCTCGCGCCGCTCTCGTATCTTGCCGCCGCGCTCGCGGGCGAGCGCGAGGTCACGCTCGCGGGACGCGTGAGATCCGCCGCCGAGGCGCATGCGGAGCTCGCGCTCGCGCCGCTCGAACTCTCGCCGCGGGAGGCGCTCTCGCTCGTGAACGGGACCAGCGTGATGACGGCGCTCGGCTGCCTCGCGCTCGACGACGCGCTCCGCCTGGCGCGCCTCGCCTGCGCGCTCACCGCGGTCGCGAGCCGCTGCGTGCACGGCAACGCTTCCCACTTCGACGCGCGCCTGGCCGCCTGGAAGCCGCACGCCGGTCAGGTGCGCGCGGCGGCCTGGATCGCGGAGGACCTCGAGTACGATCCGGCGCGGCCCATGCCCGAGCCGGCCCGGCTGCAGGACCGCTACTCGATCCGCTGCGCGCCGCACGTGATCGGCGTGCTGCTCGACGCGGCCACGCTCACCCGCGGAGTTCTCGAGGTCGAGCTGAACTCGGCCAACGACAATCCTCTCGTCGATCCGGACACGGGCGACGTGCTCCACGGCGGGAACTTCTACGGCGGCCACGTCTGCTTCGCGCTCGACGCGCTGAAAGGGGCGCTGGCGAGCGTCGCGGATCTGCTCGACCGCCAGCTCTCGCTGCTCTGCACGCCCGAGGCCACCGACGGGCTGCCCGCGAATCTGATCGCGCCCGAAGGCCCGGCGCGCGCGGTCCAGAGCGGCTTCAAGGCGATGCAGGTCGCCGCGTCCGCGCTCACCGCCGAGGCGCAGAAGCTCTGCGCGCCGGCCGCGGCGTTCAGCCGCAGCACCGAGTCGCACAACCAGGACAAGGTGAGCCTTGGCACGATCGCCGCGCGCGACACGCGCCGCGTGGTCGAGCTCGTGGAGACCGTCGCCGCGATCGCGCTCCTCGCCTGCTGCCAGGCGATCGAGCTGCGCCGGGACGATTCTCCGACGCGGCGTGGCCGTGCCCTGCTCGAGGCCGTCCGCAAGGAGGTCCCGATGCTGCGCGAGGACCGGCGACAGGACCGCGACATCGCGCGCGCGCTCGCCCTGCTGCGCGCCGACCTCCTGCCGCTCGGGCCGCTTCCCTAGCCCGGCGCCGCTCGGCGCGCTGCGGCTCCCCCGTGTCAGAATCCCGCCGAGCGCAGGCTCGCGGAGGAGTCGCCCATGCTCTCGAAGTTCGACGACTACCCGATCCACCAGACCTCGGAGCCGATCGCGGTGCCGGCCGCGACCGACCGGAATGCCTACGACCGCTACTGGTTCAACGGCTACACCGACGACGGGGAGTTCTACTTCGGCGTGGCCGCGGCGCTGTACCCGAACCTCGGCATCATGGACTGCGCCTTCAGCATCGTCCGCGACGGCGAGCAGCACGCGTTCCACGCCTCGCGGCGCGCGCCGCGCGAGCCGAGCGCGGTCGAGGTCGGGCCGTTCCGGATCGAGATCATCGAGCCGCTCCGGGCGCTGCGCGTGGTGCTCGCGCCCAACGAGACCGGGATCTCCGCCGACCTGCTCTGGATCCCGCGCACCTCGAGCTTCTCCGAGGGGCAGCAGCGCCAGCGCCGTCGCCGCGGCACGATGGACGCGACGCGCTTCAACCAGTTCGGCAAGTGGAAGGGCGAGATCCGCTACGCTGGACGGCGGCTCGCGATCGAGCCTTCGCGCGTGTACGGAACCAAGGATCGCTCGTGGGGCGTGCGCCCGGTCGGCTCGCCCGATCCGGGCGGTGCGCCGCCGTCGCCGGGCGAGCCGGGCGGGATCTTCTTCCTCTGGGCGCCGCTGCACTGGAAGCACCGCTGCACGCACGCGGGAATCTTCGAGACCAACCAGGGCGTGCGCTGGCACTGGAACGGCTCGACCGTGCCGGTCTACGACGATCCCGCGCAGATCCCGCTCGTGGACGACCCGGGCCACGCGCCGCTTCTCGCGGTCGACCACCAGATCGAGTACGCCCCGGGCACGCGCCGCGCGAGCCGGGCGTTGATCACGAAGGTCGAGCTCGACGGCACGCGAAACGAGATCGAGCTCCTGCCGCTCACCTGCTTCCGCATGAAGGGCATCGGCTACCAGCATCCGGTCTGGGGCCACGGCATGTGGCGCGGCGAGCTCGCGATCGGCGGCGAGTCGTGGAAGTGCTCCGACCTCGACGAGAACGCGCTCGAGAATCAGCACATCCAGCAGGTCATGCGCGCGCGCTGCGGAAGCGACGTCGGCGTCGGCGTGCTGGAGCAGATCTGCATCGGTCCGTTTCCGAAGTACGGACTCACCGGCTTTCTAGACCCGGCCTGAGCTAGCGCACCGGGCTGCTCTGCCACATCAGGTCGGCGATCGCGCGCTGCCCTGCGATGTTCGGGTGGAAGCAGTCGCTGCCATTGATCTGGTCCGGCCCGAACTCGAGCGTTCCGACCGAGGGCAGGGCGAGGCCCGCGTACTCCGCGACCACGCGCAGCCCGCGCGGGTTCTGGCCGTTCGAGTTGGAAGTGTAGGCCGCGGCGGTCTCGACCAGGATCTCGTTGTAGCGCAGCTGCCGCTCGGCAATCGCGGCGAGCCGCAAGGCTTGCGTCTCGGAGTTCAGCGTCCCGGAATCGGTGGCGATGCGGCAGACGTCGGCGACCGCCCAGACCAGCTCGCAGTCGACATCGGACTCCTGGCTCTGCTTCGCCACGCCAGCGGCGTACAGGTCCTGCACGCGCGGTACGCTGCCGAGGTAGATCGTAGCTCCGGAGGGCAAGCCGGCCGTGAGCGCGGAGAGGCCGAGCTCGACCGCATCACGCCACTCCTGGTCGGTGAAGAGCGGGCTCGCGCAGTGGCCGGGCTGCGCGCAGTCCCGGCTGCAGATGTCGTTGCCGCCCAGCAGCACCAGCGCGAAGTCGGGGAGCGGGCTCTGCGAGAGGATCCGGCCCGCCTGGATCGCGAAGCTGTCGCTGCCGCCGCGCATGCGCGCGCCGCTCGCGGCGGCGGAGCCGACGGCCACGATCGCAGGGTCGAAGAAGCGGTAGCGGGTGCGCAGATCGAAGACGCTCGACGAGCTGCCGTTGAACCAGGAGTACTGCGGCTGCTCGACGCCGCCGAACGCGCACTCGAGCAGACAGGCGAAGCCGACGTTGCACGTGCAGCTCGCTGCGAAGCCGCGCGTAATGCTGTCGCCGGCCACGGCCATCCGCCGCGGCAGCTCCCCGGCTCCGACCTCCGCGCGGCAGACCGGCTCGAGCGAGGCGGTCCCCGCCAGCGCCGCGCGAATTCGCGCCGAGTCGAGCCCGTCGCAGTCCATCGATCCGCCGACGACGCTGCACTTCGCGGGCTCGTCGACGCCGGGGCCGAGCGCCGCGAGCGCGCGGCGAAGCACGACGCTGTCGACCAGGTCGACGCGGCCGTCGCCCTGCGTGTCGCCGCACTCGCATGCGTCGCCCGTGCCGTTGGCGGGGGCGCTCGAGTCGAGCTGGTCGGCATTGGCGACGAACGGGCAGTTGTCGAACAGGTTGGCCAGGCCGTCCCCGTCGAAGTCGCTGCTCGACTGCGCGCTCGCCGAGGCGGTCGCGACGAGCGCCAGGATCGGGCCGAGGAGAGCTGCGAGAAGGGCGTGCCGGAGCGATCGCATCAGAGCCTCTTGGTGACGAAGAACGTCGGCGCTTCCCAGCCGCCGAAGCCGAACTCGCGGTACAGCTTCTGCGCGCCGGTGTTCGTCTGGTGCACCTCGAGCGTCATCTTGCAGCAGCCGCGCGCTCGGGCGCGGCGCTCGGCGTCCTCGAGCAGCGCGCGCCCGATGCCGCGACCGCGCTGCGCGGGAAGCACCGCCAGATCGTGGACGTTCAGGAAGTCCCGGCCGGCGAAGGTCGAAAAGCCGAAGAAGCAGACCGCGGCACCCACCGGCCGCTCGTCGAGACACGCGAGCAGCACGAAGATCTGCGGGTGCGCGCGCAGCCCGGGCACCAGCGCCTCGCGGGCGCCGGCCGCGAGCGGCGCGTTCTGTCCGCCCGGCTCGCGCGCGTACGCGTCGAGGATCTCGTAGAGCGCGTCCGCGTCGCCCGCGCGATCGAGATCCGCCGGGCGGATCGTGACGCGACTCGCACTCGTCTCCATCTCGGGGCCCCTTCCTGCCGCGCCAGCACTGCCGCGCCAGCATACGACTAGCGATAGGCCGCCGCTTGGATCCCGTACAGCTCGGAGTACGGGCCGCCTCTCGCCATCAGCGCCTCGTGCGTGCCGGTCTCGACCACGCGGGCGCCGTCGAGCACGACGATCAGGTCGGCCATGCGCACGGTGCTGAATCGATGCGAGACGAGCAGGGTGATCTGCTCGCCGCGCGCGGCCCGCGCGTAGCGCTCGAAGAGCGCGTGCTCGGTCTCGGCGTCGAGCGCCGCGGTCGGCTCGTCGAGCACGAGCAGGAGCGGCGCCTCGCGCATGAAGCCGCGCGCGAGCGCGAGCTTCTGCCACTGGCCGAAGGACAGGTCCGCGCCTTCGGGCCAACTGGGGCCGAGCTGCGCGTCGAGCCCGAGCGGGAGCGCCGCGACGACGTCGTCCGCGCCGGCGCGGTCCAGCGCCGATCGGACCGCGGGCTCGTCGTCGAGCCGCGGCAGATCGCCCAGGCCGACGCTGTGGCGAGCGCGGAGCTCGAAGCGGAAGAAGTCCTGGAACGCGCCCGCGAGCCGATCGCGCCAGCCGTCGGCCGGGATCCGCGCCAGCTCCACTCCGTCGACGAGAATGCGGCCGCTGGTCGGCCCGTAGAGACGGCAGAGCAGCTTCACGAGCGTGCTCTTGCCCGCGCCGTTCTCGCCCACGATCGCGACCACCGAGCCCGCCGGGAGCTCGAGATTCACGTCGTCGAGGACGCAGCGATCCGTGCCCGGGTAGGCGAACGAGACGTTCTCGAAGCGGATTGCGCGCTCGATCCGCGCGGGCACGGGTGCGTCCGTCTCGCGCACGAGCGACGCCGCGTAGTCCTCGAGCCACGCCATTCGCACCGAGCCGTCGAGCCAGATTCCGCGCAGGAAGCCGATCTCGCCCACCGTCGCGCCGAGATACGCCGAGAGCCGGGCGCCGGCGGCGAGCACGAGCAGCACGTTTCCCGGCGAGAGGGGCTCGAGCCGCGCGACGAACACGACCGCGCCGACGTACGCCCCGCCGAAGATCGCCCAGGCGAGCGCGTGCCACGCGGCGCTCGCGAAGCGCGCGCGCGCGACCGGCGCGTACCAGCGCTCCCAGGCCTCGCGGCGCTGTCGCACCAGGCGCTCGCCGATCCGCGTCACGCGCAGCTCCTTGCCCGGAGCCGCGCTGGTCGCCGTGTCGAACAGGTGCCGCGCGAGCCGGTTCGCGGCGGCGCCGCGCTCCTCCATCAGGCGCTCGACGCCGGGACGCCAGCTCGCGGTGAGCACGGTCGGGAGCGCGAGCGCCGCGAGCAGGATCAGCGCGGGATGGACCGAGACGAGCAGCGCGAGCGTCACGCCCAGGCGCAGCACCCAGCCGCAGGTCGAGAAGAGCGAGGCGTACATGTGGTCGAGCACGAAGACCTGGTTGCGCAGCACGGCGAGCCGATCGAGGTATTCTGGCCGCTCGTGGTGCGCGATCGTGGCCAGGCCGGCCTGCAGTCCGGCCACGTGCGACTCGAGCGCGATCGAGACCTGGTCGCGGAACCGCCGCTGCGTGCGATCGCTGACCACGCGCAGGAACCAGGTCGCTGCGGCCGAGGCGCCGAGCCCGAAGCAGGCGCCGAGCACGAGCGCGCGGTCGCCCGCGAGCACGGCGTCGGCGAGAAGCTTGAACAGGAACGCGAGAAGCGCGTCGGGCAGCGCCGCGAGAAGCGACGATCCGAACGCGACCGAGAGCAGCAGCGGCTCGGCCTGGTAGCCGCGCGCGAGCGCCCGCCACATCGACGGCAGGCCGGCGGGAAGCGGAACCTCAGTCGAGGACATCGAGCCCCGCCTCGGCCTCGGCCGCGTCTTCGAAGCGCGACGCCTGCAGCTCGAACATGGTCCGGTAGCGGCCGCCGCGCGCCAGAAGCTCGTCGTGCGTGCCGAGCTCGACGACCGCGCCGCGCTCGAGCACGCAGATGCGATCGGCCTTGCGCACGGTCGAGAAGCGGTGCGAGATCAGGATCGTGGTGACGTGTCTCGTCCGCGCGAGGATCCGCTCGAAGATCTCGGCCTCGCCGCGCACGTCGAGCTGCGCCGTCGGCTCGTCGAGCAGAACCACGCCGGCTCCGAGCCGCACCGCGCAGAGGGCGCGCGCGAGCGCGATCCGCTGCCACTGGCCGCCGGAGAGATCCGTGCCGCCCGGATAGCCGCGCGCGAGCACCGCGTCGAGATCGGCGAGCTGCGAGGCGCCCGCGTCCTCGAGCGCCGCGCGGATCACGCCGTCGGGCGCGCCGGCGGGAGCGACGTTGTCCCGAAGCGACAGCTCCAGGCGGACGAAGTCCTGGAACACCGCCGCCAGTCGCGAACGCCAGCCGTCGATCTCGAGCGAGCGCAGGTCGATGCCGTCGATCTCGATCGACCCGCGCTGCGGGTCGTAGAGCCGGCAGAGCAGCTTCGCGAGCGTCGTCTTTCCCGCGCCGTTCTGTCCCACGATCGCAAGCGACGAGCCCGCCGGGATCGCGAGGTCGAAGTCCTGGAGCACCGGCTCGCCCGCCGTCGGGTAGGCGAAGCCGACACCGCGAAGGCGGATCTCGCGCGCCGGCATTCCCGCGGCCGACCGCTCGCCGTCGCGCAGGTCGCCCGCGCGGCTCATCGCGGGGCCGAGCCTGAGCGCCGCCGCCGCGGGCGCCGACGCGGTGTCGAGCGCCCAGGAGAGCCCTCCGAACGCGATCATGCTCGCTCCGACCGCCGCGCTCGCGAACGTGACCAGCGCGCCGAGCGGCAGCGCGCCACTGGCCGCATCTGCACCCATCGCGCCGAGCACGGCCAGGTTCGCGCCGAGCACGAGCAGCAGGCTCCACACAACTGGCCTCTCGCGGAGCCGCGTCGCCTGCCAGCGCAGCTCGAAGAGCAGGCGCCGGCGCGAGCGGAAGCGCTCGACCGTCCAGCTCGCGAGCCCGAAGAGCCGCAGCTCCTTCGCGGCGGGCGGATCGACCGCCAGGCGATAGGCGTAGTCCGCATGCCGCTGCGCCTCGCGCACCTCGTCGGTGTTGCGGTCGCGCCAGACTCCGCTCTCGCGCAGCAGCCAGTGCGTGGCGAGCCAGGCCCCGCCGAGCACGAGCGGGGCCCACCACGCGTAGCCGAACAGCAGCACTGCCGAGGCGAGTCCGCCCAGAAGCTCGACCAGGCCGCTCGCGATGAAGTCCATCGAGATCGAGAGCGGCGGCCCGCTGATTCCCAGGTCGAAATCGCGCGCCATGGCCAGGTCGTTGGCCAGCTCCGGGTCCTCCAGGTGCCCCATTCCCGGCGGCCGCACGCAGGCGATCGCGAGCCGGTCGTAGAGCCAGGCGGCGGTGCGGCTGCCGAGATTCGCGCCGAGCGCCAGGTGGATCGGCGAGAGCACCTGGAGCAGGACGAAGACGACACCGACGAGTGTCAGCGGGCCGGCAAGCGATCGCGATTCCTGCAGCGCGCCGACCAGCTCGCCCATCGCCACGGCGAAGAGCGCGGGCAGCGGCCCGCGAAGCACCAGCACGAGCCACCAGCCTGCCGCGAGCGCGCGGTCGGCCCGCGGCAGGACGCCGAAGAACTTCCACTCGTTGCGGTCGCGCAGGCTCGCGATCACGGCGTGAGCTCCGATTCCCCTAGCTCGGCACGGCCATGCCCCTCGCTACGGCCGGGCGAGCGGCGATCCGCTCCAGCCACGCGACCACGCTCGGCAGCTTCATCAGCTCGGGCATTTTGAGCGCCAGCGGAAACGAGAGCCAGGGGTAATGCATGATGTCGCCGATCGAGTAGTCACCCGCGAGATACTCGCGCCCGTCGGCGAGGATCCGGTCGAGCACTCCGTAGAGTCGCGCCATCTCGGCCGAGAAGATCTGGATCATCTCGGCGTTCTTCTCGCCCTCCTTCCGCAGCGCCGCCCCGAGCCGGCCCAGGTTAGGCCCGACGCCGCCGGTCTGGAAGAACGCGAGCTGGATCGCTTCACCGCGCTTGCGCGCGTCCTTGGGCAGGATCAGCCCCTTCGGGTCGTGGCGCTCGCCCAGGTGCAGCAGGATCGCGCCCGACTCCCAGATCACGAGCCCGTCGTCCTCGAGCACGGGGATCTTGTGGTTGGGGTTCAGCGCCAGGAAGTCCGGCTTCATCTGCTCGTTCGCGCCGAGGTCGACCAAGCGCAGCTCGTAGGGCAAGCCGAGCTCCTCGAGCGCGATCGAGACCTTGCGTCCGTTCGGGGTGGCCCAGGTGTGAAGGCGCAGCATCGGATTCTCCTTCGGGTGTTGGCTTATACTGCCGCGCGTGTTGCTTGCGACGTTCACGCACGGGGGAATCACGAGGATCGGCGTCGCCGTCGGAGACGAGCTGGTCGACCTCTCCGCGGCCGCGCCCGAGCTTCCGCGCGAGATGGAGGCGTTCCTGGCCGCCGGTCCCGACGCTCTCGAGCTCGCGCGCGGCGCGACCCGACGCGGGCCGCGAGTCCCCATCGCGCAGGTCAAGCTCGAGGCGCCCTGCCTGCGACCGCGGAAGTTCCTGGCGATCGGGCTCAACTACGCGGACCACATTGCTGAGACCGGCCGACCGGCGCCGGAGTTTCCGGTCTTCTTCAACAAGCAGACCAGCTGCGTGAACGGGCCCTACGACCCGATCTGGATGCCGAGGGTCTCCGACAAGCTCGACTACGAGGGCGAGCTCGCGCTCGTGATCGGCCGCCGTTGCCGGCACGTGCCGAAGGCGCGCGCAATCGAGGTGATCGCGGGCTACCTGATCTGCAACGACGTCTCGGTGCGCGATTGGCAGCAGCGCGCGCCGACGATGACGCTCGGCAAGTCCTTCGACACGCACGGCCCGCTCGGCCCGTTCCTGGTCACGCCCGACGAGCTCGGCGACCCGCACGACCTCGACCTCGAGACGACCGTCGACGGCGAGCGGCGCCAGAAGTCGAACACGAAGAACCTGGTCTTCGACTGCTTCGACCAGATCGAGACGCTCTCCACCGCGTTCACGCTCGAGCCCGGCGACGTGATCAGCACGGGAACCTGCGGGGGCGTCGGCGTCGCGATGAATCCGCGCGGATACTTGAAGCTGGGTCAGCGCGTGCGCGTTTCGATCTCGGGCCTCGGGCAGATCGAGAACCTCGTCGTGCCGGAGCCTTCGGACAGCGCGCGGATATGAACGGCGCCGAGGCGCTGATCCGCACCGCCGTCGCGTCGGGCGTCGAGGTCTGCTTCGCGAATCCCGGTACCACCGAGCTGCACCTCGTGGCCGCGCTCGACGCGGTGCCGGGAATTCGCGCGGTGCTCGGCCTCTTCGAAGGCGTGGTCACCGGCGCGGCCGACGGCTACGCGCGAATGGCGGGCAAGCCCGCGCTCACGCTCACGCACCTCGGGCCCGGCTTCGCCAACGGCATCGCGAACCTGCACAACGCGCGGCGCGCGGGCTCGCCGGTCGTGAACCTGATCGGCGACCAGGCCACCTGGCACCTCGACGCGGACGCGCCGCTCACCAGCGACATCGAGTCGCTCGCGCGGCCCGTCTCGCTCTGGCTGCGCAAGGCGAAGACGGCTGCGGAGCTCGGGCGCGATGTCGCCGAGGCGATCGCCGCAGCCCAGCGCGCGCCGGGCGGAGTCGCGACGCTGATCGTCCCGGCGGACTGCGCCTGGGGCGAGGCGCCCGGCCCGTCGCGACCGGTCGCGGTCGAAGCGGCGAAAAAGGTCGGCTCGGATCGGATCGACGCCGCCGCGCGCGCGCTGCGAAGCGGCGAGCCCGCAACGATCCTGCTCGGCGGGAGCGCGCTCTCGAGATCCGGGTCGCTCGCGGCGGCGCGAATCGCGGCGAAGACCGGCGCTCGGGTGCTGTTCGGCACCTTCCCCGCGCGCGTCGAGCGCGGCGCGGGTCTGCCGGCGTTCGCGAAGTTTCCGTACTTCCCGGAGCAGGGCATCGAGCTGCTCGGCAAGGTCGGCCAGCTCCTGCTCGCGGGCGCGACCGAGCCGGTCGCGTTCTTCGGCTACCCGAACCTGCCGAGCCGGCTCGCGCCGCCGACGTGTCGCATCTCTGTGTTGGCCCGGCCCGAGGACGACGCGGCGGGCGCGCTCGAAGCGCTCGCCGACGCCCTCGGCGCGGGCGAGAGCGAGTACGAGCTCGCCGCCAGCGTCCGGCTCGAGCCCGCGACCGGAAAGCTCACGCCCGACTCGCTCGGCCGCACGCTCGCCGCGCTCCAGCCCGAGAATGCGATCGTCGTCGACGAGGCGGCGACCTCGGGCGCGCCCTGGTTCGGCTACGCGAGCGGCGCGCTTTCGCATTCGTCGCTCGGCCTCACTGGCGGCGCGATCGGGCAGGGGCTGCCCAACGCGGTGGGCGCCGCGATCGCCTGCCCGGACCGACGCGTGATCGCGCTGCAGGCCGACGGCAGCGGCATGTACACGCTGCAGGCGCTCTGGACCGCGGCGCGCGAGTCGCTCGACGTCACGGCGATCGTCTGCGCCAATCGCATGTACCGGATCCTGAAGGTCGAGCTCGCCCGCGCCGACGTCCGCGATCCGGGCCCGGCCGCGCGCGGTCTCACGGATCTGGGCCCTCCGAACCTCGACTGGGTCTCGCTCGCGCGCGGAATGGGCGTTCCCGGCGAGCGCGTCGAGACCGCCGAGGAGCTCGCAGCCGCGCTCGGCCGCTCGTTCGGCGAGCGCGGGCCCCATCTCGTCGAAGCGGTGCTCTAGGTCGACGCGATGGCAGGCATCAAGCTCGACCACGTCGCGATCGGCCTGCCTCGCTTGGAGCTCGCAAAGCCCCTCTTCGAGGGCGTGCTGCGCGGGGCGGTCGCGGGCGGACATCCGGGTGTGCCGTTCGGGTTCCTGCAGTGGGAGTTCGCCGGCGGCGGGAGGATCGAGGTGATCTACCCGATGGGCCCGCCCGACGGCTTCCTGCACCGCTTCCTCGAGCGCGGCGGGCCGCGCATCCACCACGTCACGTTCAAGGTGCCGAGCCTGGACGAGGTCTGTGCGCGCGCGGCGGAGCTCGGCTACACCATCGTGGGTAGCGACCGCTCCGATCCGCACTGGCAGGAGGCGTTCCTGCACCCGAAGCAGGCGCAGGGAATCGTGGTGCAGATGGTGGAATCCCAGCCGCGCCCCGGTGGCGAGATGATCCTCTCGCCGCGGCTCTCCGCAGACGCCGCGCGCGTTCTCGGTGTGCGGCTCTCGGCCGCTTCCGCGGACGCCGCGCGGCGACAGTGGAGCGAGCTGCTCGGCGCGGAGTGCGAGAGCTCGGGCGCGACGCTCCGCTTCCGCTGGCCCGAGTCGCCGCTCGCGATCCTGGTCGAGGTCGAGCCCAAGCGAGCCGAGGGCCCCGTGCAGATCGAGGTCGAGGCCGCGCGGGATCTAGCGCTGCCCGAAACGAACTACCCGGAGCTCGGCACCCGCTTCGCGCAGGTGCCAGGGTGACGAAGTCGGCCATCGTCCTGCACCAGTTCCCCTTTTCGCACTACAACGAGAAGGTGCGCTGGGCGCTCGACTGGAAGGGGATCGCGCACGAGCGCGTCGACTATCTGCCGGGCCCGCACGCGCCGCAGATGCAGCGTCTCTCGGGGCAGATGCAGGTGCCGGTGCTTCAGATCGGAGACCGCACGATCGCCGGATCGGCGGCGATCATCGACGCGCTCGAGCAGCTCCAGCCCGACCCGTCGCTCTACCCGGCCGACCCGGCGCGACGAGAGCGCGCGCTCGCGCTGCAGCGGCACTTCGACGACGAGGTCGGCCCGCGCGTACGCTGCGCGCTCTTCTCCGTGCTGATCCGGGAGCCGGCGTACCTGTGCCGGATCTTCGCTGGAAGGCGGAGCGCGCCCGTGCGCGCGGGCTACCGCGCGCTCTTTCCGGTCACGAAGCAGGTCGTGGGCCGGAGCATGAAGCTCTTCGACGCGCGCGCCGTCGACGACGCGTTCGCGGGCACGCGCGCAGCGCTCGACCTCGTCGCGCGAGAGGTCGGCCCGAGCGGCCAGCTCGCAGGAGACAGCTTCAGCGTCGCGGATCTCACCGCCGCCGCGAACCTCGCGCTGCTGGTGCGGCCGGATCATCCCGACATGGCGCGTCCGGAGCCGGTGCCGGACTCCGTGCGCGAGTTCATGGCGGCCTTCGCATCGCATCCGGCGCTCGGCTGGACGCTCGAGCAGTATCGCCGCCATCGGCCCGATCGGCGGGCGCTCTAGAACTTCGGCTCGCGCTTCTGCAGGAAGGCCGAGGTGCCCTCGACCATCTCGGGCGTGCCGCAGAGCTCGCCGAAGATCCGCGCCTCGCGCTCGATGCCATCGGCCAGCGGCAGGTCGAGGCCCTCGCGGATCGCGCGCAGCGACGCCGCGAGCGCGCGCGGGCCGTTCTTCAGGCACTCGGCGAGGAACTGCCTCGCGCGCGGAAGCAGCGCGTCCGGCTCGACGACCTCGTTCACCAGGCCGATCGACAGCGCCCGCTCGGCCGAGATGTGGCCTCCGTGCAGGATCAGCTCGGTCGCGACTCCGCGGCCGACGAGTCGCGGCAGGCGCTGCGTGCCGGCGAAGCCCGGCAGGATGCCGAGCTTCACCTCGGGCTGGCCGAACTTCGCCTTCGTCGACGCGATCCGCACGTGGCAGGCGAGCGCGAGCTCCGTGCCCCCGCCGAGCGCGAAGCCGTTCACCGCCGCGACGACCGGCTTGTCGAGGTTCTCGATGCGCGCGAAGACGGCCTGCCCGCGGCGCGCGAACTCGAGGCCCGTGCGCGCGTCGAGACGCGCGATCTCGTCGATCGCCGCGCCCGCGACGAACGCCCGGCCGGCGCCGGTCACGATCGCGGCGCGGATGCCGGGCTCGCGCTCGACGCGCGCGATCGCCAGGTCGAGCTCGCCGAGCAGCCCGACCGAGAGCGAATTCAGCGACTCGGGCCGGTTGATCAGCAGCGTCGCGACCCCGTCCTCGCTCGAGAGCTCGACTTGCGCCATCGAAGCTAGACCTCGACGCCGACGAGCGCGCGAAGCCGCTCGGGCGCGGTGCGGTGCAGGAATTCCCCGGCCGGCAGGCGCTCCGGATTCTCGTGCTTGATCGCGCGCAGCAGGCCGATCAGCACCGGCACCATCTGCTCCGACGAGATCTTCTCGTAGAGCACGTGCGCGATCCGCGTGCCCTCGCGCGAGCCGCCGACCGCGATCATGTGCGCGTTCTTGCCGAAGCCCGTGACGCCGATCTCGGCCGAAGGCGGGCGCGAGCAGTGATTCGGACAGCCGGCCATGCGCACCACCACGTCGACGTCGCCGAGCCCGGCGGCCTCGACCGCATCGCACAGACCGGGAACCGCGCGCTCCGCCTCGGTCATCGCGAGCCCGCAGGTCGGAAGCGCCGGGCAGCCGAACGCCTGCCTGCGGAAGAGCGAGATCGCGCCGGCGGGCCGGACGCCGTGCGCCGCCAGCGTGGCGTCGACGAACGCGCGCCTCGTGGCGGGCACGTGCGTGAGCAGCAGGTCCTGGTTGCAGGACACGCGCACGCAGACCTCGGGAAGCTCCGCCAGCACCGCGCCGACCGCCGAGCGCATCCGACACGAGTCCGTGTCGCGCACGCGGCCGCTCTCGACCGGAATGCCGAGGAAGAAGCGCTCGTCGCCGACCTCGCGGTGCCAGCCGTGCCAGAAGCGGTTGGGCGGGATCGGCTGCGGGGCCGCGTCCTTCAGATCGAGCCCGAAGCGCTCGCGCAGCTCGGCTTTCACGCGCTCGACGCCCAGGCGCCGGATCGTGAACTTCCAGCGCGCCATGCGCCGATCGCCGCGATCGCCGTGGTCGCGCTGCAGCATGGCGATCGCGCGTGTCGCGGCCACGACCTGCTCTCTCGGCACCCGGCCGAGGTAGAGCGCGAGCAGCGCGCGGGTCTGCGGGTTTCCGTGCGTCGTGCCCAGACCCCCGCCACCGTACAGGTCGTACTCCTGCGCGATCGCGCCGCCGTCGACGACCGGCAGGAAGGCCACGTCGTTGGTCAGTGCGTCGACGGAGTTGTCGTGCGCGTGCGCGAACGCGACCTTGAACTTGCGGGGCAGGTACTGGCGGCCGTAGATCGGCTCGTCGCTCGTGATCGGCGTCTCGATCTTGCCCGCCTCGTCGGTGAGGAAGATCTGGTAGTAGGCCGAGGAGCGCGGGGCCAGCTCCATCGCGACCGCGTAGGCGAGCTCGCGCGAGCGGAGCGGCAGCTCGGGGATCAGGTCGTCGACCGGCGAGCAGAGCGTGTTGCGGTTCACGTCGCCGCACGCCGCGATCGTCGACATCTGGTAGCCGTTGTTCGGGTAGTCCTGGCCGAGGAAGCGCACCAGCGCCCCGAGATACGGCGCCTTCACGTGGTGGAACTGGATCGCCTGACGCGTGGTCAGCCGCAGCGTTCCGTCGCCGAAGCGATCCGCCGCCTCGCAGAGCGCGCGGAACTGCGCGCCGGTGAGCTCGCCGCCCGCGGGCACGCGCATTCGCACCATGAAGATGTAGTCGTGCGTCTTGCGGCCATCGACGCGCTCCTGCTGCTTGTAGATCCCGAAGTGCTTCGAGATCTCCTTGGCCTCACCGGAGAGCGTCGCGGCGCGCCCCGCCGCCATGTCGTCGAGCTCGGAGCGAAAGCTGTGCTTCGTCTTGCCGGCGACCCAGAACAGCCCCTCGCTCTCGAGCTTCAGCCGCTCGTTCTTCGACATCTCGTCGAGCGGCGAGTCGGCGAGCGTGACGGCCTTGGGGGGGGAGGCGTCCTTGGACATGGGCAGGCGACCTTACCCTGTTGAGGCTGGCCGGGCAAAGGTCGTTTCAGATCACTCGCGCGGGTCGCTGTCCCACTCGCCGGAGTCGATCACGCGCACCAGCTTCATCCAGGGCACGCGGCGCTGGTCGCCGGCGATGTGGCCGACCAGGAGCAGGAAGTCCGTGCCGTCCAGCCGGCCGATCTCCCGCTCGAGCTGCTCCAGGCTCATCTTGCCGCGCGGGCAGAGCACCGGGCGCACGCCGTAGGGCAGGGCGAGCCGGCGCCAGGTCTCCTCGTAGCGGGTGGGGGCGACGGTCGGCACGCCCGGGCGTTGGCGCGAGAGCAGCCGCGCCGCGATCCCCCCGCGCGACCAGGTGACGATCGCTCGCGCGCCGCACTCGCGCGCGGTGCGCACGGCGGCCTGCGAGAAGACCACGAGCTCGCGCAGCTCGCCCGAGATCCCGTCGATCGGAACCTCGGCGTGGCTCGGGTAGGCGTCCTCGGTGGCGTCGATGATCCGGCTCATCGCGCGGCACGCGCGCACCGGGTCGGCGCCGATCGCGGTCTCGTCGGAGAGCATCACGGCGTCGGTTCCGTCGAGCACGGCGTTCGCGACGTCGGTGATCTCGGCGCGCGTCGGCCGCGGCGCGGTCACCATCGACTGCAGCATCTGCGTTGCGGTGATCGCGGGCCGCCCCGCGCGGATCGCCGCCTGCACGATCCGCTTCTGCTCGATCGGCACGCGCTCGAACGGGATCTCGAGCGAGAGGTCGCCGCGGGCGATCATCACCGCGTCCGCGCGCGCGAGGATCGCCTCCAGGTTCTCCAGCGCGAGCTTCGTCTCGATCTTCGCGACCAGCGGCGTCGGTCGACCCAGGCTCTTCAGCACCCGGCGCACCGTCGAGATGTCGTCCTCGGTGCGCACGTACGAGACGCCCACCAGGTCGACGCCGAGCTCGACGCCGAGCTCCAGATCGCGCAGGTCCTTCTCCGCCAGGATCGGCCGCGCCGAGAGCCCGCCGGGCGCGTTCACGCCCTTGCCGCTGGTGATCGTGCCGCCCACCACGACGCGGCAGTGGATCTCGCTCGCGTCGACGTCCAGAACCTCGAGCTCGACCGCGCCGTCGCCGAGCAGGATCGGGCCGCCCGGCCGCGCCTCCTGCGCCAGGTACTCGTCGGGGACCGGCAGCGTGCGCGCATCACCCTTGGCAAGCCCGCAGCCCAGCGTGACCAGCGCCCCGGTCTCGAGCGCGAGCGTCGCCGGCTCGAGCTCTCCGAGGCGGATTTTGGGGCCCGAGAGATCCTGCAGCACCGCCACCGGCCGCCCGCTGGCCAGCGACGCCTCCCGCACGCGTGCCACGGTCTCGCGGTGCTCCGCCTCGGTGCCGTGGGCGAAGTTGATCCGAGCCACGCTCATGCCCGCGTCGATCAGACCCCGCAGGGTCGCGTTCGAGCGCGTGGCGGGCCCGAGAGTGCAGACGATCCGTACCGCACGAGTGCGCATCCATCTCCCGCTACGGCGCGGCATGGGCTTTGCTTGATCCCGAACGGGACAGCGGCCGCGCCGGATTCGATGGGATAACATGCCCGCGATTCTTCCGGGCGCGAGCCTTGGAAACCTGGAGGCCACAGCGTGACGACCAAACGTGTGAAGGAAATTCTCTCCTGGTACAGCGCCGACAACGCGGGCACGAAGGCCAATCTGGCGCGGATGCTGAACCACGGACGGCTCGCCGGGACCGGCAAGATGGTGATCCTGCCGGTCGACCAGGGCTTCGAGCACGGGCCCGCGCGAAGCTTCGCGCCCAATCCCGCGGGCTACGACCCGCGCTACCACTTCGAGCTTGCGATCGACGCGGGCTGCAACGCCTATGCGGCGCCGCTGGGCTTTCTCGAGGCCGGCGCGGCCGAGTTCGCGGGCGACGTGCCGATGATCCTGAAGCTGAACAACAGCGAGTCGCTCGCGAAGGGCGGCGAGCCGCTTCCCGCGATCACCGGCTCGGTGGACGAGGCGCTCCGGCTGGGCTGCGCGGCGATCGGCTTCACGATCTACCCCGGCTCGGGCGAGGCCAAGACCATGTACCGGCAGATCGCCGAGCTCACCGAGGAGGCCAAGCGCAAGGGGCTGGCCGTGGTGGTCTGGTCGTACCCGCGCGGCTCGAGCCTGTCCAAGGAGGGCGAGACCGCGATCGACGTCGCCGCCTACGCCGCGCAGATCGCCTGCCAGCTCGGCGCCCACGTCGTGAAGGTGAAGCCGCCCTCCGCGCACATCGAGCAGGCCGAGGCGAAGAAGGTCTACGAGAAGGAGAAGATCCCCGTCGCCACGCTCGCCGAGCGGGTGCGCCACGTGGTGCAGAGCGCGTTCGGCGGCCGGCGCATCGTGATCTTCTCGGGCGGCCCGGCGAAGGGGAAGCAGGAGATCCTGGACGAGATCCGCGGGCTGGCCGACGGCGGAGCGTTCGGCTCGATCATGGGCCGCAACTCCTTCCAGCGCCCGAAGACCGAGGCGATCGAGCTGCTGCACGAGGTGATGGACATCTACGCGAACGCCTGAGGCGATCCGGCCGTATACTGCGCGGATGGACGATCCGCTCCGCCTCTCCCTGGTCGAGCTCACCAGCGCCCTCTCGGCTCGCAAGCTCTCGCCCGTCGAGCTGCTCTCGGCGGTGTTCCGCCGCTTGGACCAGCGCAACGCGGAGCTGAACGCGGTGGTCGCCATGTACGACCGCGACGCGCTCTTCGCGCAGGCGCGCGACGCAGAGGCGCGGATCGCGCGCGGCGAGGCGCGACCGCTCGAGGGCGTGCCGCTCGGGGTGAAGGACCTGGAGGACTGCGCGGGGCTGGTCACCTCGCACGGCTCGATCCCGTACCGCGAGAACCTGGCCACGCAGGACTCGGTGCAGGTCGCGCGGTTGCGAGGCGCGGGCGCGATCCCGATTGGCAAGACCAACGCGCCCGAGTTCGGCTACACGGCGATCACCAAGAACCTGATCTTCGGCGTGACCCGGAACCCCTGGAACACGGCGCTCACGCCCGGCGGCTCGAGCGGCGGCTCGTCGGCCGCGCTCTCCGCCTGCCTTCTGCCGCTGGTCACCGCGAGCGACGGCGGTGGCTCGACGCGGATTCCCGGTAGCTTCGTCGGCGCGTTCGGATTGAAGCCCACGTTCGGCCGGATTCCCAACGAGTCGAAGAGTCTCTGGTCCTACGGCGACACGGCGGTGCAGGGGCCGCTCACCAAGACGGTCGCGGACAACGCGTTGTATCTCGACGTCACTTCGGGTTACTCGCCCGAGGATCCGAGCTCACTGCCGCACCCGGGCTTCTCCTACCGGGCGAAGCTCGCCGACGGCGTGCCGCGAAAGCTTCGGATCGCCTACTCACCCGACCTGGGCTACGCCGTCGTGCAGTCCGACATCGCGCAGGCGGTGTACGACGCGGCGAAGCTCTTCGAGCGGCTCGGCCACGAGCTGGTCGAGATCAAGGGCGGCCCGCCGAAGATGGGGCAGGCCTGGGGAATGTGGGGCGCGTTCGAGCTCGCGGCCGCGAACCTGCAGCATCTTCCCGCGCGCGAGGCGGACTTCGGCCGCGCGGTGCTGGCCTCGATGAAGCTCGCCTGGCAGATGACACCGGAATGGTTCAGGGAGCAGGCGATGCGCCGGCTCGAGCTCTCGCGCTGGTGCAACGCGGTCTTCGCCGAGCACGATCTGCTGATCACGCCGACGGTTCCGTTCGACCCGCCGCCCGCGAAGGGGCCGTTCCCGCTCGAGACCGAGGGCCGAGCGCAGCTCGACTGGGGCGTCGCGTCGTTCACGATCCCGTTCAACCTGTCGCTGCACCCGGCGGCGTCGCTTCGCGTCGGGCTGTCGCGAGCCGGGCTTCCGATCGGGATGCAGCTCGTGGCCGAGCGACACCGCGACGAGCTGGTGCTGCAGGCCGCGCACGCCTTCGAGCGCGAGCGTCCGTGGCACCCGCACTGGCCCGTGGCATAGTCCGGCGATCATGAGGATCGCGCTCGCCGCAGATCACGCGGGCTTCGAGTTCAAGGCGCGTCTCGCGCGGGAGCTCGGCCGGCTCGGCCACGACGTGACCGACTTCGGCACCGGCTCGACCGAGTCCTGCGACTACCCGGACCACGCGATCCCGGCCGCGCGAGCGGTCGCGGAGGGCAAGGCCGACCGCGCGATCCTGATCTGCACCAACGGGATCGGCATGGCGATGACCGCGAACCGGATTCCCGGCGTACGCGCCGCGCTGATCTACAACGCGCGCACGGCCGTCATGACGCGCAAGCACCACGACTCGAACGCGCTCTGCCTGGGCGCGGGCGAGTTTCCGGCCGAAGAGCTGCTCGCCTGGGTCCGGCTCTGGCTCGACACCGAGTTCGAGGGCGGCCGGCACGCGCGGCGCGTCGGCAAGTTCGAAGCGCTGGACGAGCCTTGATCGCGCGCGTCGCTCTCGCGGCTCTGGCTCTGCCGCTGGCTCTGCTCGGCGCGAGCGCGGCGCGCGCCGGCGACGTCGCTGCCGATGCCTCGTTTCGCGCCGGACGCGAGGCGCTATCGGCCGCGCGCGCCGAGGTCGGAGCAACCCGGCCCGCGCGGAACGTGATCCTGTTCGTCGGCGACGGAATGGGAATCGCGACCGTGACGGCCGCGCGCATCCGCGAAGGCCAGCTGCGCGGCGGGTCGGGCGAGGAGAATCTGCTCGAGTTCGAGCGACTGCCTTTCACCGCGCTCTCGAAGACCTACAACACCGACTTCCAGGTTCCCGACTCGGCCGGCACGATGACGGCGATGGTCTCGGGCGTGAAGACGCGCGCGGGCGTGCTCGGCGTCGCCGAGAGCGTCGCGCGCGGCGACTTCGCGGCCAGCGCGGCCGGGAGCGTGCCGACGCTTCTCGAGCAGGCCGAGGACCGCGGACTCTGGACGGGGGTCGTGACGACCACGACGATCACGCACGCGACGCCCGGCGCCTGTTACGCGCACACGCCCGATCGCAACTGGGAGGGCGACGCGAATCTGCCCGCCGCTGCGCGCGAGGCGGGCTTTCCGGACATCGCGCGGCAGCTCGTCGAGTTCGCGCACGGCGACGGGATCGAGGTCGCGCTCGGCGGCGGGCGCGCGTTCTTCCTGCCCGCGACGCAGGCCGACCCGGAGTACCCGCAGCAGAAGGGCGCGCGCGTGGATGGACGCGACCTGGTCGCAGAGTGGCGATCGCGAAACCCCGGCGGTGTCTACGCCTGGAACGCGGATCAGCTTCTGGCGGTGGACGCGGCCAAGACGCCGAAGCTCTTCGGGCTCTTCGAGCCGAGCCACATGAAGTTCGAAGAGGATCGCGCGACCGACGCTGCCGGCGAGCCGTCGCTCGCGCAGATGACCCGGAAGGCGATCGAGCTGCTCGAACGCGCGCCGAAAGGCTACTTCCTGATGGTCGAGGGCGGGCGGATCGATCACGCGCATCACGCGGGCAACGCCCGCCGCGCGCTCGGCGAGACGATCGAGCTCTCGAACGCGGTGCGGGTCGCTCGCGAGCTCACCGACCCCGCGACGACGCTGATCGTGGTCACGGCCGACCACAGTCACACGTTCACGATCTCGGGCTACCCGAAGCGCGGCAATCCGATCCTCGGCCTCGTCGTGGGCTCGTCCGGCGAGAGCCCGCTCGGCACGACGCCGGCGCCGGATCTCACCGGCCTGCCATACACGACGCTCGGCTACGCGAACGGCCCCGGCTACGTCGGCGCGAGCGACGCGCAGCCCGAGGGCCCCAAGCGCCTGCCGCACTTCGCCAAGAGATCGAGCGCGCCCAAGCTCGGCCGACCCGATCTCTCCGACGTGGACACGGAGTCGTCGCTGTATCTGCAGGAGGCGACGCTGCCGCTCGCCTCGGAGACGCACGGCGGCGAGGACGTTCCCGTCTACGCGGGCGGACCGAGCGCGGCGCTCTTCCACGGCTCTCGCGAGCAGAGCTTCATCTATCACGCGCTGGCGGCGGCGCTCGGCATCGCGTCGCCCTGACGCGCCGGATTCGCAGCGTATGAGCGAGCGTTTCGACGCGATCGTGATCGGCGGCGGGGTCGTCGGTGCGGCGAGCGCACATCACCTGGCCGAGCGCGGCGCGAGCGTGGTCCTGCTCGAGCGCGGCGAGATCTGCTCCGGCGCGTCGTACGGAAACGCGGGCTGGATCTTCCCGAGTCACGGCACACCGCTTCCCGCGCCGGGCGTGATCGGACAGGCGCTGCGCTGGCTCTTCGATCCCGAGAGCCCGTTCTACGTGAAGCCGCGACTCGACCTCGAGCTCGTTCGCTGGCTCGCAGGCTTTCTTCGCGCCGCAACGGCGACGCGAGCGCGGGAGACGCTGCGGCTGAATCGCGAGCTCTCGCTCGCGAACCTGGCGCTCTGCGCGGAGCTCGCGTCCCGGCCGGGCGTCGAGATCGGCTTCGCCCGACGCGGGCTGATCGTGCTCTGCGAAAGCGAGGCGGGTCTCGCGGCCGCGCACCACGAAGACGGAGTCCTGCGCGAGCTCGGCGGCGACGGCCGGGCCCTCTCGCCGGCCGACGTTCGCGAGCTCGCGCCGCGCGTCGCGGGCGCGATCACCGGCGGCGTGCTCTTCCCCGTCGACGCGCACGTCCAGCCGGCGCGGCTGGTCGCGGAGCTGGCGAGGCTCGCGGTCGCGCGCGGCGCGCGGATCCGGACCGGCCACGAGGTGCTCGCGATCGCGCGCGACGGGCGCCGCATCACGCACGTGCGCACCACGCGCGGGGACTTCGAAGCCGGAGAGGTCGTGATCGCGGGCGGAGCCTGGTCGCCGCAGATCTCGCGAGATCTCGGTCTCCGGCTCCCGGTGCAGGGCGCGAAGGGCTACAGCATCACCGTTCGGTGTCCCTCCGATTTCGGCGAGACACCGATCATGCTCTCCGAGTCGAAGGTCTTCGTCACGCCCATGGGCGAGGTCCTGCGCTTCGGCGGCACGCTCGAGCTCGCGGGGCTGGATCTCTCGGTGAACCTGCGCCGCGTGCGCGCCGTGGAGCGCGCCGTCGCGCGCGTGCTGCCGGGCGTGGAGACCGAGCCGCACGTCGAGACCTGGCGGGGTTTGCGGCCGCTCACGCCGGACGATCGCCCCATCCTCGGCCGCACCCGGAAGTTCGACAATCTCGTGATCGCCACCGGCCACGGAATGAGCGGGATATCGCAGGGCGTGATCAGCGGTAGGCTCGTGGCCGAGATCGTCGCCGGCGAGCGCACCGGTCTCGACCTCGCGCCGTTCTCGCCGGATCGATTCGGATAGCCCGTGGAGATTTCGAGCGTCGGCCACTCGTCGCTCACACGCGCGGAGCTCGTGAGCCTGCTCGGGGAGAGCCGGATCGCGCTGGTCGCCGACGTGCGACGCTTTCCGGTGTCGAAGCGCCACCCGCAGCACGCCCGGCCCTCGCTCGAAGCCGGGCTTCGCGCCGCGGGGATCGACTACGTCTTTCTCGGCAGCGAGCTCGGCGGGCGCCTTTCGCCTGCGATCCCGATCGAGCGCTCGGCGAACCGCGCGCTCCGCGAGCCTGCCCTCCGGGCCTACGCCGACGCGCTCGGATCGCAGCCGTTCGAGGCCGGGCTCGCTCGGCTCGAGTCGCTCGCGCACGAGCGGAGCTGCGCCTTCCTGTGCGCGGAGCGCGACTGGCGGCAGTGTCACCGGCGCATCCTCTCCGACGCCCTGGTCGCGCGCGGCTGGCGCGTCGTCCACCTCGCGCATCCGAGCTCCCGCGAGCTGCACGTTCTCGATCCGCTGGCGCGGGTCCAGGGCGGCCGGCTCTGCTACCCGTCGCTGCTCTAGGGCCGGGCTCGCGGGGGGATCTAAAGCCGGCCCGTGCGTCGCGTCGAAGAGGCATGAGACATGCGCGCCCTGCTCGCCTCGCTCGCGCTGCTGCTCGCGGGTCCGCCCACGCCATCGATCGGCGAGCCGGCGCGTGACGTGGATCGGGCGTCGTTCCCCGGCGTCCTGGTCACGGTGCGCACGATCGCGATCGACGGGCTCGAGGGGCTCGGCGTCGACGAGAACGCGCTGCTCGAGCAGAGCGTGCATCTCGCCTGGGACGAGGGTCAGATTCCGCCGGGCTGGGTGGCGCCGCGCGCGCGGAGCTTCGGACGCCCGGTTCCGCTCTGGCAGCTCGGTGGCACCGACCGCAGGGGACGGGTCCTTCACGGCTCCGCGCTCGGCGCGCTGCTCGGCGAGCTCGAACGGGCGCTGCGCGAGCGCGGCGTGTCGAACGTGCGCATCGCGCTGGACGGGAACGCGCTCTCGCGCCTGTCTACACCGGGAAGCGACGGCCTGCTGCTCCTGCGCGTCCGCCGCTAGCACGGGCTCGGCCGGCGGGGTACGCTCGGTCTCTCCCACGGAGGCAAGCATGCGGCGGATCCTCGGCTCCCTGATGGTACTGGCGCTGGTCCTGGTCGGCGGTTGCAAGGATTCCGCCGAGAAGGCGGACGGTCCTTCTGCCGAAGGCGCGCCGATCCGCGCGCGAAGCTTCCCCGAGATCTGGATCGACCTGCTGGCCGAGCGCGATCGCGTCCAGGCGGTGGTCTCGAAGGGCACCGACATGTGGCACCCGGAGTGCAAAGAGGTCGCCGACTCCGCGACCCGGATCGACGCCCTCGCCGCGGAGCTCGGCCAGCGCGTGGCGGAGCAGCTCAGCGAAGGCGCTCGTCAGCGTGGCATCTCGGAGCTGATCGTATACCTGCAGGTCACCGCGTCGACGTTGCGCGAGAACGGGATCGCGGAGGTCGTGGGCGCCATGCCGGGGCTCATGATCGCGCTCGACGACATCCTCCAGAATCTGGAGAAGCGCTTCACTCCCGAGGAGATCGGCAGCGAGAGCGTGGTCACTCGGCCCGGCTTCAACCCGGTCCGTCCGCCTCCGCCGCCCTCGCCGATCTGAGCGCGAGTCCGCGCGGCAGGGTCGTGCGGCCGATCTCGAGCAGGCGATCGAACTGCGGCTTCGAGAGCGGCATCACCGAGAGCCTCGGTTGCGTCACGAGCGCGAGTCTCCCGAGCGCGCGATCGGCGCGGATCTCGGCGAGCGGTACGGGCCGGGCGAAGGGTCTCACGGCCTCGATCCCGACGGCGATCCAGCGCGGGTCGTCGCTGGTCGGGTCAGGGCGCGCGGCCTGGCAGACTCGTGCGATCCCGACGACATCGGCGTCGTGTGAGTGGTAGAAGAGCACGAGGTCGGAGATCGCCATCGCCGCCAGGTTGTTCCGCGCCTGGTGGTTGCGCACGCCCTCCCAGAGCGTGGTCCGTTCCGCCACCAGCTGCGAGAACGGATAGACCTCGGGTTCGGACTTCAGCAGCCAGAAGGCGGGCGCCGTCAGACGAGCGATCGCAGCGATTCCGGCATCGTCTTCGCGACGCGAATGATCGGAATTCCGGTCTGGCGCGCGTCGTACATCTCGCGCATCGCGCGCGGGAGATCCTCGAAGGCGTAGATCTCCTTGTGCACGGTCGGCTTGAAGACGACGCCGTAGAGCTCGGTGGCCGCGGCGCAGCCCTCGACGGTCTCGTAGTGAGTGTGGTCGATCGTGACCTGCTTCACGGACTGCAGCGTCGAGTTGTAGCTGACCTGCTGCGAGAGCTGCCATCCCGCGGAGACGTTCACGCCGCAGCGCGCGGCGACCGCGAGACCCGCGTCGAAGACCGGTCCGCGCAGCATGTCGCAGACGATGTGCATGTTGACCCCGTTGGTGAGCTTCTTGACCTCGCCGTGGAACGCCTTCACGTCGTCGCGCGAGGCGAAGCGGTTGTACGCCTTCTGGTCGATTCCGCGGATTCCCTGGCGCGACAGCGCCTCGCGGCGGTCGGGGGAGCCGGAGCAGAAGAAGGCATGGTGGCCTTCGGCCTTGGCGAGCATGAGGAAGCACTCGCCGACTCCGCCTCCGAACGAGAGCACGTTCAGGCGTCGCAGCTTGGTGTCGGGCACCTTGAGCCGGAAGATCCCCAGCGCCCGTCGCCACATGTGATAGGCGGTCGGCGCTCGCAGCGGCAGCGCCGCCATCTCCCACAGGCTCAGGCCGCAGTCGAGCGGGGCGGGCACGAGCTGCCACTCGCCGACGACCGCCTCCTCCGCGTACCAGCCGATCGAGTCCGGCTGGTCGTAGGCCCAGATCCGCATCGGGTAGCCGTAGCCGTCGGGCTGACCATTGCAGTGCGTGAGCGCGACGTCGCCGGGCTTGAAGCGTTTGACGTCGCTTCCGACCGCGAGCACCTCGCCGACGGCCGAGTTCCCGGGATAGATCTTCCCGCCGCGAGAGGCCGCGATGCTGTCGGTGTCCGCGAGCACGGCGTGATCGACGTTGTGCTCGCCCGACGCGGCCAGGATGCGCAGATGGACGTCGGCGGGACCGAGCTTGCGAAGCGCGAGCTGATCGAGCTTTATCACGTTCGCGAACTCGAAGCTGGAGACGTCGCCGCCGACGCGCTCCTTCTCGGCGACGATGTCCGCGGCGCTGATCGAGTAGGCTTTGACCATGCCAGCGATGATGAACGCGACGCCCACCGAGATCAAGTCGCCGCTCCTGCTCGACGAGGTCGTGGCGCGGATCCGGCAGAAGATCCTCGACGGGTCGTTCGCGCCAGGGGAGCGCCTGCCGGCCGAGCGCGAGCTCGCCTCGAGCCTGCGCGTGAATCGCAGCTCGATCCGCGAGGCGCTGAAGAAGCTCGAGCAGCTGCGCCTGGTCGAGATCCAGCCCGGCTCGGGAGCGCGCGTGCGGGACGCGGAGCACGCGAGCTTCGAGATCGTCTCGTCGCTGATCTCGGACGGCGGCGAGTCCGACGCGGCGGGCGTCCGGGAGCTGCTCGAGCTGCGCGAGATCGTGCTCGCGGGCACGCTGCAGCTCGCGCTCCTGCGCGCGAGCGACGCCGAGCTCGAAACCTGCGCGGCGGATCTGCGCCGCGCGGCCAGCCTGGAGCGCTCCGACGCCGAGTTTCTCGAGTCGCTCCGCGAGCTGCAGGTCGTGTTCGCGCGAATGACTCACAACCGGGTGCTCCGGATCCTCGCGAACTCTCTCTCGCGCTTTCTCGCGGAGCAGGGCCCGCTTCGCGCGCCGGGCGATCTGGTCGCGGAGCGGAAGAAGCTGCGACCGCTGCTGCAGCGTCTCGGAGTCTCGATCTCGGCCCGCGATTCCGAGACGGCCGATCGGGCGGGACGCGAGCTGCTGCGCCGTTCCACCAAGCTCTTCGCGGACGGAATCCGGACCTGACGGTTGACCCTGTGCACGCGGCGCGATAAAACCCGTCGGGCCCGGTGCATTGCCGCCTAGGAGCAGGTTTCGATGAAGTCCCCCGCGCGTCCACGAGCCTCGACCGCCCGCCAGTCGCTCGAGTTCTTCAAGGGCTTCCTGAAGAACCCGCGCGAGGTCGGATCGGTGATTCCGAGCTCGCGGTTCCTCACGCGGCGGACTCTCGAGTGCGGCGGCATCGCGCAGGCGCGCGTCATCGTCGAGCTCGGTCCCGGAACCGGCGTGCTGACTCGCCACGCGCTCGAGCGGATGCGACCGGACGCCAAGCTCGTGGCGATCGAGATCAGCTCCGACTTCGTCGAGGTGCTGCGCAAGGAGCTTCCCGACCCGCGGCTCTACATCCACCACGGCAGCGCGACCGAGATCGAGGCGGCGCTGGCGAAGGTGGGCGAGTCGAAGGCCGACCTGGTGATGAGCGGAATCCCGTTCTCGACGCTCGAGCACGGGGTCGGCTTCGCGACGCTGCAGGCGGCCAAGCGGGTACTCGGCCCCGACGGCCGCTTCGTCGCCTACCAGTTCCGCAGCAAGGTGAAGGATCTCGGCGAGCCCGTCTTCGGCGCGCGGCCCGAGACCCACAGCGGCTTCTGGAACGTTCCGCCGATGAAGATCTACGTGTGGAGGCAGCGCGAGGCGCTCGCGTGAACGTCGAGTTCGCGAGCGGCCCCGAGCGGCTCCGCGGCGCGCTCTACCTGCCCGAGCAGATTCCGGGCGATACTCGAACGCGGCTGCCGCGGCCGGGCGTGATCGTGATCCACGACGTCTGGGGTCTGTACGATCCGTACCACCGCGCCGCGGAGCGCCTGGCCCGCGCCGGATTCGTCGCCCTGGCGCTCGATCTGTACTCGCGCGGCGAGAAGCCCGGCACGCCGGCGGACATGCCCGCCGTGATGCGGTTCCTGCATCGCCTGCCGGATCGGCGCGTGCTCTCCGACATCGCGGCGGCGGTCGCCTGGCTCGGTTCGCGGCCCGAGGTCGCGGGGCGAAAAGTCGGGCTCACCGGCTTCTGCATGGGCGGGAAGTACGCGTGTCTCGCCGCCGCGCGCTGCGCCGGACTGTCGGCGGTGGTCTCCTGGTACGGACTGCTGCGCGCGGACGCGATCGACGAGGCGAATCCGGAGCACGCGTCGGACGCGCTCGCAGATCTCGCCATCCCGCTGCTCGCGCTGTTCGGCTCCGAGGACGTGTTCATTCCCCTGGCCGAGGTCGAGGAGCTGCGCGCGAAGGCTGCCTCGCGCGGGTTGCCGCTCGAGACCGTGGTCTACACCGGAGCGGGTCACGCGTTCGCCAACGAGTCCCGCGCCGAGAGCTACCGGTCCGAGGCCGCGGCCGACGCGTGGCAGCGGGCGATCGCATTCCTGTCGCGAGAGCTGGAGGGCTAGCCGTGGATCGGCCGACGAAGCAGGAGCTCCTGGCTGCCGTGCGGAGCTTCCTCGAGAAGGACCTGCTGCCCGAGCTCGAGGGCGTGCGGCGCTTCCACGCCCGCGTCTCGATCAACGCGCTCGGCATCGTGCTGCGCGAGCTCGAGCTCGAGGGCGTGCACAGAGCCGCGCAGCATGCGCGCCTCTGCGAGCTGCTCGGCAGGGTCGATGCGAAGCCGACCGATCCGCGCGAGCTGGAGCGCTCGGTCGAGGCGCTGGAACGCGAGCTCTGCGCGCGGATCCGCGGCGGATTCGGAGCCGAGGGCGAGGCGCGATCGCGCCTGCTCGCGCACCTCCGCGCGACGACCGCCGAGCGTCTGGAAGTCTCGAACCCGAGCTATTCCTGAGCTAAGCTCGCGCCCGCCGGCACGGAGGGGTGGTGAGCGAGTTCGGTGGATCGGTGGCGCAGCTTCGCGCCGTCGCGACGAGCGTCGACGACGTCGAGTTCTCCGATCTCCACACCCGCGAGGAGCTCGCTGTCCGCACCGAGGACGGCTGGACCCTCGCGCTCACGCGCTACCGCCCGCGCGCGCAGTCCTTCCCGCAGCCGCTTCTGGGCGTGCCGCTGCTGCTCGTGCACGGCTACACGCAGAACCGTCGCGCCTGGAGCTCGGGCGAGTTCGTGAAGAGCATGCTCTACTTCGGCGCCGATCTGTTCCTGCTCGAGCTACGCGGTCACGGCAAGAGCGGAGTCGAGCAACAGAGGCGCGAGGCGCGGGCGAACGGCGGCGAGCTGCCCGCGGATCTCGACTATCTCTGGGATCTCGACTCACATCTGCTTCTCGATCTTCCTGCCGCCGTCGCCGAAGTGAAACGCATTTCCGGACGTGAGCGGATCTTCTACTGCGGTCACAGCCTAGGAGGCATCCTCGGCTACGCCTACGCGACGCTCTTCGACGATCTTCAGGGCCTGATCACGATCGGCTCCCCGTCCGACTTCGCGCGCCTGCCGGTGTGGCTGCGTCTGCTCGCGTGGGGGCCGGTGCTGGGATTCCCCGCGATCGACGTTCTGCTCGCCGGTGCGAACCTGCTGCGCGTGGGCGCTCGCACGGTGCAGCGCCTTCCCGGGCTCACGGCTCCGACGCGCGAGTTCTCGCCCTGGCGCTTCCGGCGCCTGCCGTTCCGAGCCGCGTTCCGCTGGTTCGAGGAGAATCTGCGCAGCGCCGTTCAGGCGCCGCTCACCGGGCGTCTGCCGTTCAGTCGACCGCTGCTGTATCAGCCGCGGAACGTGGCGCTCGGCGCGCTCCGGCCGCTGCTTCGCGAGGGCGGCAACGACGAGCCGCGCGCCACGCTCGAGCAGCTGGCTCGCTGGGCGAGGCGCGGCGAGCTCACCAGCCCGCAGCTTCGACACGACATCGCGGCGGCGTTCCCGCGCATCCGCATACCGCTCGCGATCTTCTTCGGCGACGAGGATCCGCTCGCTTCGGTCCGGACCACGAGAAACGTCTACCGGGCCGCGTCGAGCGAGTATCTGCTCTGGCGCCCGGTGAGAGGGAACAGTCACCTCGATCTGACCATGGGCTACGACATCCGGCAGATCTGCTACGACGTGAAGAACCTGATGAGCTACGCGCTAGACCACGAGAACGGCGGAACGTCACTGCCGCGCCGCCGCCGGGCGCGCGCGGGCTGAAGTCGCGCTTTGGAGCTTCTGCTCGTCCGGCACGGCGCGACCGAGGAGCTGCACGCGCGACGCTACGGCGACCACGGCCTGTCGGAGGAGGGCCGGGCGCAAGCAGCCGCGCTCGCCCATTCGCTTCGCGAGAGGCCCTTCGACGTCTGTCTGGTGTCGCCGCTGCGCCGCGCCAAGGAGACGGCCGGGATTCTCGTTCGCGGTCGAGGGATCGCTCTCCGCACGCACGACTGCCTCGCCGAGGGCGCGCTCGGGCGGCTCGACGGCGTCGATCACGGGGAAGCCCTGCGCCGCTGGCCCGACGACTTCCGTCTGGGCCGCACGGTGCTGGCGCGGCTCTCGGCTTCCGGCTTCACCGCGCCCGGGGGCGAAAGCCGCGCGGCCTTCCTCGCGCGGGCGCGCGAAGCTCAGGCGTTGTGCCAGGCGCTTCTCTTCGACGAAAGTGCGCGCGCGCTGGTCGTCTCGCACGGAGGGCTGCTCGCGTACCTGGTCCAGCTTCTTCTGGGGCGCGAACCCCGCGACGACGCGGCGCTCGGCTTCGATTTCTGCGGCGTCGCGCGCGTGATCTCCTATCGCGAGGATCCCGCGTTCGGCCCGTTCGCGATGCTTCGATTCGCCCCGGTCTGAGGACCGATTCCAGCCTCGCAGCGATTTGATGCATGGACGATTCCGGCCTGTGCGCAGGCTTGACCCGCCTGTGCGGCGCGGGTAACTATGCGCCCGCAACATGGAACCGCGGAAGCGAACCCTCATCGGGCTCTGTCTCGTCGGAATTTGTGCGTCCGTGCTCACCGCGACCGCGGCGGGCCTCTACGAATACACGCCTGAGGAGCAGACCGGCCCCGAACAGCCGATCGCGTTCAACCACGAGATCCACGCCGGCTCGGTCGAGGCGGGAAATCTCGGCATGCAGTGTCTCTACTGCCACGGCCCCGCAGCGCGCGGCCAGCACGCGACCGTGCCTCCGGTCTCCACCTGCCTCGGCTGTCACAACCACGTGAAGGTCGGACGAACCGAGGGATCGGCGGAAGAGATCGCCAAGATCCAGGAGTTCGCCGCGAAGGGCGAGTCGATCCCCTGGATCCGGATCCACGATCTTCCGGACCACGTGCAGTTCAAGCACATGCGTCACGTGAACGCGGGCGTCGCGTGCCAGGAGTGTCATGGCGAGGTCCAGAACATGAAGCGCGTCTATCTCGTGCCGCAGATGCAGTTCACCAGGCGCAGTCTGTGGACTCCCTCGCAGAAGCTCGAGATGGGCTGGTGCATGGAGTGCCACCTCGAGCGCGGCGGGTCCGACGACTGCGCGGCCTGCCACTACTAGAAGAACCGGGGACCGAGACACACCATGCCGGAGATCGATCGCCGAGACTTCCTGAAGATCGTGGGCATGACCGCGGGCGCTGCGGCGACCGTCGCGTGCAACGAGCCGATCCAGAAGATCATCCCGTACCTGAATCAGCCCACGGAAGTGATTCCGGGGCTCGCGACCTGGTACAACAGCACTTGCAGAGCGTGCCCGGCGGCCTGCTCGGTGCGCGTGAAGACGCGCGAAGGCCGGCCGATCAAGATCGAGGGAAATCCGGAAGATCCGCTCTCGCGCGGCCGCGTCTGCGTGCGCGGCGAGCTCGGCCTGATGCAGACCTACGACCACGGCCGCTTCAAGGGCCCGATGAAGCGCGTGGTCGACCCCGACGGCTCGAGCTCCCACGTCGCCGTGACCTGGGAGGAGGGCGCGACGCTGCTGGTCGATGCGCTGCGCGCGAATCCCGGCAAGGCCTTCTTCCTCGGTGGACACGAGACGGGGACGCGCGATGCGCTGATCGATCAGGCACTCGCGGCGATCGGCTCCGCCGGCCAGCGGCTGCGCTTCGAGCCGTACGCCCACGAGGCGCTGCGCCGCGCCAACGAGCTGGTCTTCGGAACTCGCGCGGTGCCGCAGTTCCGGATCGGCGAAGCCGACGTTCTGATCGCCTTCGGCACCGACTTCCTCGAGACCTGGCTCTCGCCGCTCGCCAACCAGATCGCCTACTCGGAGGCCCGCGCCGAAGGCAAGGGCTTCGCGAGCTTCGTCGGCCCGCGACTCGGTCTCACCGGCGGCAACACCGATCAGTGGCTGGCGCCGACGCCGGGCACCGAGGTGCTCGTCGCGATCGCGCTCGCGAGCGAGGTGGCGAAGATCCGCGGCTCAGCGCCCGACGCGCTGCGCGGCGTGTTCTCCAAGTACTCCGCCGCCTCCGTCGCGGACCGCACGGGGATCGCCGCGCCCGTCCTCTCGAAGCTCGCCGAGCGCATCGCCGCCGCGTCGGCGCCGCTCGCGCTCCCGCCGGGCGTGGAGCTGCAGGGGACCAACGCGGCGCGCTTCGCCGCGGCGGTGCAGATCCTGAACGCGGTCTCCGGAGCCGTGGGCAAGACGCTGGTCTTCGGCGCGGACCACAACGTCGGCCGGCTCGCGCGCTTCCAGGATCTCTCCGAGCTCGCCGGACGGATGCGCGGCGGCGAGATCGGCGTCCTGCTGGTGCACGACACGAACCCGGCGCTCACCGCGCCGCAAGTCGGGCTCGCCGACGCGATCGCGTCGGGAAAGGTCTTCACGGTCAGCTTCGCCAGCGCCCCCGACGAGACCTCGGCGCTCGCCGACCTGATCCTGCCCGACCACACCGCGTACGAAGCATGGGGCGATGCCGAGCCGGTGCGCGGCATCCGGCAGCTGCAGCAGCCCGCCGTGCGTCCGCTCTTCGACACGCGCGCGACCGTCGAGGTTCTGCTCGACGCGGCACGCGCGCTCGGCGCGACGGTTCCCGAGGGCGGCCTGCGCGATCAGCTCAGCGCCGCCTGGGGCGGGCGAGCCAGCTTCGAGGCGGCGCTGGCCGTCGGCGGAGAGCGGCAGAGCGTCGCAGCGACGCCGATCGGTGTCGCGTCCGGCGCGGGCTCGATCGACTTCGAGCCGGCCGCGCTCATTGGCAACGGCGCGGACCCGGTGCTCGTGGTCTACCCGTCGCACCATCTCTTCGACGGCCGACTCACGCGCGTGCAGGCGCTGCACGAGATTCCCGACCCGGTCACCAAGACGATGTGGGGCAGCTACGCGGAGCTGCACCCCGAGACCGCAAGCGCGCTCGGCATCGAGCTCGGCGACGTGCTCTCCGTCACCACCGAAGGCGGAGAGGTCGAGATCACCGCGTTCCCGCACACGGCGATCCGCCCCGGCGTGGTCGCGATCCAGGTCGGACGCGGCACGCTCCCGCGCGATCCCGAGGCCCCGCTCTCAGGACAGGGCACCTGGGGTCGCGACGTGATCGGCGTGAACGCGTTCGAGCTGATTCCGGGCCGCCTCGATTCCGAGAGCGGCGCGCTCGCCTGGCTCTCGACGCGTGCCTCGATCAAGAACACGAAGGTCCGCGCCAACGTCACGCGCGCGCAGATCACGTTCGATCAAGAAGACCGCGGCTTCGGCAAGGCGGTCGGGCTCGCGGCGCTTCCGGAGCTCGAGCCCTGGGGCCGGAAGAGCCACGGCGGCGGGCACGCGAAGAAGGCCGAGGCCGGCCACGAGGCGGCGATGCCGTGGCAGGGCGACGCCGAGCACCTGATGATCCGCGAGTACGACGTGGCAGCGGACGCGCACGAGACGAGTCCGTACCGCTGGGGCATGTCGATCGACCAGGACGCGTGCACCGGCTGCAACGCCTGCATGGCCGCGTGCATCACCGAGAACAACACGCCCGTGGTCGGCCCCACGAACGTGCGAGTCGGGCGCGAGATGCACTGGATCCGCATCGAGCGGTACGTCGAGCAAGTCGGCGAGGGCGAGGTCGACGTCCGGCACACGCCAATGCTCTGCCAGCACTGCGGCGCGGCTCCGTGCGAGAGCGTCTGTCCGGCGCTGGCGACCTACCACAGCGCGGAAGGTCTGAACGTGATGGTGCCCAACCGCTGCATCGGCACGCGGTTCTGTAGCAACAACTGCCCGTACAAGGCGCGTCGCTTCAACCTCTGGTCCTACGACTGGTACCAGCCGGAGCCCGAGAACCTGGCGTTGAACCCGGACGTGATGGTTCGCGCCAAGGGCGTGATGGAGAAGTGCACCTTCTGCGTGCAGCGCATCAACGGCGCGAAGGACGTCGCGCGGCGCGAGGGTCGCGACGTCCACGAGGGCGAGTTCACCGTGGCCTGCGCCCAGGTCTGTCCATCGAACGCGATCACCTTCGGCAACCTGCGCGAACCCGAATCGGCCGTGGCGAAGCTGCGCACCATCCCGCGCGCCTACCGGATCCTGGAACACCTGTATACGCGACCCGCGGTCTCCTATCTGATGTCGATCCGGCGCGTGGAAGAGGCGTAAGCACCCATGGCGGCGATCACCGAACCCGTTCCGCAGACCCCGGACCAGATCAACGACGACATCCTGCGCGTTCTGGAGCCACCCACTCCGCTCTACGTCCTGGGCGTGCTCTTCTGCGCGACCCTCGTCGGAGTGGGCGTGGTCGCGTTCCTGTACCAGACCTACTGGGGACTGGGGCCGACCGGCCTGACCCACCCGGTCATGTGGGGCGTGTACATCACGACCTTCGTGTTCTGGGTCGGCATCGCGCACGCGGGAACGCTGATCTCGGCGATCCTGTTCCTGTTCCGCGCCAAGTGGCGAAACGCGGTGAACCGCGGCGCGGAGTCGATGACCGTCTTCGCGGTTCTGATCGCGGCGATGTTCCCGCTGATCCACATCGGCCGCGTCTACAAGTTCTATTTCATGGTGCCGTACCCGAATCAGCGCGGGCTCTGGGTGAACTTCAAGTCCCCGCTCGTCTGGGATCTGTTCGCGATCAACACGTACATGATCACGTCGATCATGTTCTTCCTGGTCGGGCTGGTGCCGGACCTGGCCGCGGCCCGCGACCGCGTGCGCGACTGGCGGCGGCACCTGTACCGCGTGGCCGCGCTCGGCTGGCGCGGATCGTCGGAGCAGTGGCGGCACTGGTCGCGCGCGGTGCTGCACCTGTCGGGTCTGGCGACGCCGCTGGTCCTCTCGGTGCACAGCGTCGTGTCCTGGGATTTCGCCACGTCGCTGGTGCCGGGCTGGCACACGACGATCTTCGCGCCGTACTTCGTCGCCGGCGCGATCTTCTCCGGCGTCGCCATGGTCATCACCGTGCTCGTGCCGGTGCGCAAGGCCTTCGGGCTCGAGGCCTACCTGCGCAAGGACCACTTCGACAACATGGGCAAGCTGATCCTGCTCACGTCGTCGATCGTCGGGTACGCCTACGGCATGGAGTACTTCATGGCGTGGTACAGCGCGAACCCGTACGAGCAGATGTCGTTCTGGTTCCGCGGCTTCGGTTACCACTGGACCTCGACCTGGATCATGATCAGCTGCAACGTGCTCTCTCCGCTGCCGCTCTGGTTCAAGTGGTGCCGCACGAACGTCGCCTGGATGTGGGTCACCTCGATCTTCATCAACATCGGAATGTGGTTCGAGCGCTACGTCATCATCATGACCGGGCTCTCGCACGAGTACGATCCGGCCGCCTGGGGTTACTACGTCCCGAGTGTCGTCGAACTCACGATCCTCGTCGCGAGCTTCGCGCTGTTCCTCACCATGTTCCTGATCTTCCTGCGGCTCGCGCCCGTGATCGCGATCCAGGAAGTGAAGGAACTCTGGTACGAGGGCCGGAGCGAGAAGGGACATCACTGATGGCGCAGGTGCTAGGAGTCCTGAAGACGCCCGACGAGACGATCTCGGCGATCCACGCGCTGAAGTCGGCGGGCTTCGACGCGCTCGAGGTCTACTCGCCGGTCCCGAGTCACGGGATCGAGGAGGCGCTCGATCGTGGCCCGTCGATGGTTCGTCTGTACACGCTGATCGGCTGCCTGACGGGAGTGTCGTTCGGCTACTTCCTGCAGATCTGGACCGCGTACGAGTGGCCGCTGGTGATCGGCGGCAAGCCGTTCGCGTCGATTCCCGCGTACGCGATCGTGGGCTTCGAGATGAACATCCTGCTCGGTGGTCTCTTCACCGTGCTCTCACTGCTCTTCTTCGGTCTGTGGCGAGCGCGCAAGGGGCACGATGCCTACCAGCCCGGCTTCTCGGGCGATCTCTTCGGCTGCGTGGTCTCGTGCCACGGCGATCAGATCGCGCGCGCGCAGGAGCTGCTGAGGCGCAGCGGCTCGACGGAGGTGCGTGTTGTCGAGAGCTAAGGCACTCGCGGCGCTGGCCGCGGCGCTGGTCGCGTCCGGCTGCTGGGAGCAGGTCGACAAGCACTGGTTCACCCAGATGAAGGACGGGCCGGCAGTGCAGGCGCTCGAGGAGGCTCCGCGGCTTCCGCCCGACGGAACCATTCCGGCCGGCGGCATGGCGCCGCGTCTGCCCGCGGACTACGCGATGCCGCTGATGGCGCCGGAGGGGCGGGTGCTCGCGAATCCGATCGCGGCCACTCCGGAGTCGATCGCGCGCGGCAAGGATCAGTACGAGATCAACTGCGTCGTCTGCCACGGCACCGACGGACTCTCGATTCCGGGTCCGCAGAATCCGGTGATCCTGAAGCTGATGCAGAACGGCGCGGTGGTCTTCCCGCTGGCCGGCATTCCCGCCTACACCGACGGGATGATCTTCTACAAGATCTGGTACGGGAAGCCCAACATGCCCGGCTATCCGCAGATCCCCGAACAGGATCGCTGGCACATCGTCAACTACCTGCGCACGCTGATCAAAGGGGCCCCCCAGCCGTGAGCCACGACGTCGCGACACCCGGATCCCTGCCCAAGGTCCCCGCCGCCATCTTCGGCGCGCTCGTCGTCGTCGGCGCGGTCACGCTGATCTTCGGCGTGGCGAGCTCCGACGCAGAGCTGGCCAATCGCACCTATCGCGTGTTCCTGCACAACTGGCTGCTCTGGGCGGTGCTCTCGAACGGCGCGCTCGTGCTCTCGGCGGGAATGCGGCTCACCAACGCCAACTGGCAGGGGCCGATCCAGCGCGTCGCGGACTCGATGGGCGCGTACCTTCCGGCGTCGCTCCTGCTCTTCTCGGTGATCTACTTCGGCCGCCATCATCTCTTCGAGTGGGTCGAGCACCCGATCCACGGCAAGGAGTTCTGGTTCGAGCCGTCGTTCACATTCACGCGCGACGTGATCGCGCTGCTCTGGATCACGTTCGTCTCGATCTTCTACCAGTACCTGTCGATCCGCCCGATGCTCGGGCGCGCGCGAGAGACCGCGACAGGGCTGCGCGGCGCGATCTACCAGCGCTGGACCGCCGGCTGGCGCGGCGAGGAGCGCGAGCGAGAGATAGCGACGCGGCGCGCGCGCAAGCTCGCGGCGGTGCTCGCCCTGTCGTACGCGATCTGTTACTCGCTGATCGGCATCGACATGATCATGTCGCTCGCCGCCGAGTGGGTGAGCACGATGTTCCCGGCGTACTACGCCTGGGGCGGGTTCCTGTCGGCGATCTCGATGACCACGGTGATCTGCCTGGTCATGCGCAACTCGAGCGCGCTCTCGGGCCAGATCACGACCTCGCGAATCCACGACCTGGGCAAGATGGTCTTCGCGTTCTCGATCTTCTGGATGTACCTGTTCTGGTCGCAGTACTTCGTGATCTGGTACGCGAACATCCCCGAAGAGACCGGCTTCATCGTGAACCGCCTCGGCAGCGAGTTCCTGCAGGACACCTGGTACTTCGCAGGCTACTTCACGCGGCTGGCCGAGCCGTACGTGCACGTGACGCTCGCCGCCTGGTTCCTGATCTGGGTGATTCCGTTCTGGGTTCTGCTGGGCGCGCAACCGAAGAAGACTCCCGCGATCCTCGGGACGGTCGCCGTCGGCTCGCTGCTCGGCTTCTACCTGGAGCGCTACATCCTGGTCACGCCGTCGCTGATCCCGGCGAAGGCCGTGCTGGCGGGCGCCGCGGTCACGCCGTTCGGCGCGGTCGAGCTCGGCATCGCGGCGGGCTTCGTCGGACTCTTCTTCATCTGCTTCCTCGGCTTCGCCAAGGTCTTCCCGGGAACGCTCTCGGCGAGGAGCTGACGCTCGCACGCTCACCGCGAGCCTGCTCTGCTACCATCGCGACGACGAGTATGACCGTTGGGTAGCGAGATCCGACGAATTGCGATCCTGAATCGAGGCGAAGCCGCGACTCGTGCGCTGCGCGCGATTCGCGAGCTCCGCGCCGAAGAGGGCAGCAGCCTCGTCGGAATAGCGCTCTACACGGAGCCCGACGCGGCCGCGCCGTTCGTCCGCGAGGCCGACGAGTCTCTCTCGCTCGGGCCTGCGCTCCGCGCGGCGTCGAACGGAGCGATGCGCCCGGCCTATCTCGATCACGACCGGGTGCTGGCGGCGCTGCGCGCGACCCGCGCCGACGCAGTCTGGCCGGGCTGGGGATTCCTGGCCGAGGATCCGAGCTTCGTCGAGAAGCTCGAGGCCGCCGGGATCGAGTTCCTGGGGCCCTCCGCCGAGACGATGCGACGGCTCGGCGACAAGATCACGAGCAAGCTCATCGCCGAGGCGGCCCGCGTGCCGGTGTCTCCTTGGAGCGGCGGACCCGTGCAGCGGCTCGAGCTTCCCGACCTGGCCAAGCGCATCGGCTTTCCGGTGATGCTGAAGGCGACCGCGGGTGGCGGCGGCCGCGGAATCCGCATGCTTCGCGACGGCGACGATCTGCACGCCGCGTTCGACAGTGCGCAGGCCGAGGCGGCCAACGCGTTCGGCGACGGAACTCTCTTCGTCGAGAAGACGATCACGGGCGCGCGCCACGTCGAGGTGCAGATGGCGGCCGACCGCCACGGAACCGTGCTCGCGCTGGGACTGCGCGACTGCTCGGTGCAGCGGAAGCACCAGAAGGTCGTCGAAGAGGCGCCGCCGCCCGGACTCTCGTCCGCGTTGATGCGCCAGCTCCGAGAGGCCTCGATCCGCCTGCTTCGCGAAGCGAGCTATCGGGGTGTAGCGACCTGCGAGTATCTCGTGATCTCGGCCTGTGGCGAGGAGTCGTTCTACTTTCTAGAGGTCAACCCGCGACTGCAGGTGGAGCACGGAGTCACGGAGCTCCTCACCGACTTCGATCTGGTGAAGGCGCAGATCCGGATCGCTCGCGGCGAGCGTCTGCCCGCCGAGGCGCCCGAGGAGCGCGGCTGCGCGATCGAGGTCCGACTCTGCGCCGAGGATCCCGCCGCGTCGTTCGCGCCTAGCCCCGGCCGGATCGCGCTCCTCGACCTGCCGGCCGGGCCGGGGATCCGCGTCGACGCGGGCATCGCCTCGGGCGGGACGATTCCCTCGGAGTTCGATTCCATGATCGCGAAGATCCTCGCGCGCGGCGCGACCCGCGAAGAGGCGCGCGCGCGACTGGTTCGCGCCGTCTCCGACGCCCGGGTCGTCGTCGAGGGCGGGATGACGAACAAAGGCTTCCTGCTCGACGTGCTCGAGCATCCGGAGTTCCGCAGCGGTGGGGTCACGACCTCGTGGCTCGACGGCACGAGCCTGGCCGCCGCACCCGCGCCGACGATCGAGGCGCTGATCGTGGCCGCGATCGAGACCTACCAGCTCGAGCGCGTGAAGGTGCGCGCGAACTTCTTCGCCGCCGCGGCGCGCGGTCGGCCGCGCGAGATCCCGCCGTCGTCTGGAGCGGAGATCGATCTCGTCTACGCCGGTCAGCCGTACCGGCTGCGGGTGTTCGCGATCGGCGGCTGGACGTACCGGGTCCATTCGGGCAAGAGCGTCGCGCAGGTCTCGCTGCTCGAGCGCGGTCCGTACTCGAGCCTGCTCACGATCGGCGACCTCCGCTCGCAAGTGCTCGTCTCCGGCTCCGACGTCGAGATGAGGGTCGAGATCGACGGGCGACTGCACCGCGTGCTCTGCGACGTCGGCGGAAAGGTGCGTGCGCCATCGCCCGCGCTCCTGATCGAGGTCGCGGTGAAGCCGGGCGAGCGCGTCGAGGTCGGCACGCGACTCGGAATCTTCGAAGCGATGAAGACCGAGACGGCCTTCTTCGCTCCCGTCGCCGGAATCGTGCGCGAGGTTCGCGTGCGGCCGGGCGAGCGCGTCTCCGCGGGCGACGTGATCCTCGTGGTCGAGCCGGTCTCCGGCGCGGTGACCGCGTCGCGAAGCTCCGAGGCGCTCGAGATCCCGGTCGAGGACGATCCGCTCGAGCTGTTCCGCGCCGAGGACGGAAGCCCCGACTTCGAGCGTGCGAGCGCCGAGCCAGCGTCGGTGCGCGCGAACGCGGTCGCATCGCTTCGGAGCGAGATCCGGCGCATCCTGATGGGATACGACGTGAACCCCGAGCGCGCGGAGCGGCTGGTCGAGGTGCTCGAGGCTCCGGTCGCGAAGCTCTCCGACGCTCTGCGCTCCGATCTCGCCCAGCTCGCCGGCGCGGTCGAGATCTTCTCCGACGTCGAGACGCTCTTCTCGCGTTCCCCGACGCGGATCTCCGAAGACGAGCTCGGGCCGTCCAACGACGCGCGAATGGCGATGTACCTGCGGCGCATCGCCGTGCTCGGCGCAGGAATCGATCCCGCCTTCCTGGAGCTCCTGAAGCAGGCTCTCTCGCACTACGGGATCGGGTCGCTCGAGCATTCGGATACGCTCGAGCGCGCAGTGCTCCGGCTGTACGCGACGCGAACCACGCTGGCGCTGCGAAGCCGGCTGATCGGCGCGCTCCTGCACCTGTTGATCGGGCTCGGCGAGCGCGGCGAGACGTTCGCGCGCCGGCCCGAGTTCGCGCTGGCCCTCGACGCGCTCTCGCTCCTGCGCGGCACGGTGGCCCCGAGCGTCGCGGATCTGGGCGCACAGGCGCGTTTCCTGCTCTACGACCGTCCCCGGCACGCCGAGACCGGGCCCCGGCCGAAGTCTCGTGCGGAAATCGCCTTCACGAACGTGGCGGCGCCGGATCCGACGGCGCTCGCGCGGATCGCGGAGTCACTCGGCATGGACGTCGAAGACGCGCGCCGGCTCGAGCTCTGGCGGCTCGAGCTCTTCGAGCTCGAGCGCATCGACGCGTCCGGCTGGAGCGGGATCGACGCCTTCTACGGCGTCTCGCGCGACGACAATCGCGACGAGCGCATCATCTGCTTCGCCGAGGTCGACGACGTCGGAGCCGGCGTGCCGCACTCGCCGGATCTGGCGCTCTTCGAGGAGCGCTTCCACGAGGCGATCGAGGCCATGCGCTCGATCCAGGGCCAACGCGATCCAGACCATCGGCTGCAGTGGAACCGCCTCTACGTCTACGTGCGTCAGCCGATCGCGCTCACGAATCAGCTGCTCACCGAGGCGTTGCGCAGGCTCGCGCCCGAGACGGGACACCTCGGCCTCGAAAAGGTCATCGTCCGGCTCGCGAATCACACCAGCGACGCGCCGGGAGCGGTGCCGCAGATGATCGAGCTGCTGGCGGGCAATCCCACCGGAAGTCGGATCGAGTGGAGCATCCGCACCCCCCATGACCGAAAGCTCGAGCCCGCGACGACCTACGCGCAGCGCGTCGCCTCCGCGCGCGCGCGCGGCCTCACCTACCCCTACGAGGTCGTACGCCTGTTCACCGCTCCGTCCGAGGGCGCAAACGTGGCCGTCGGCGCTCCGACGGGTACCGGCAGCTTCCAGGAGTACGATCTCGCCGCTGACCGGGCAGAGCCGGTGACGCGCCCGCCAGGGCTGAACCGCGCGGGTGTCGTCTTCGGCGTGATCTCGACGCCCACCCGCAAGCACCCCGAGGGCATGCGCCGGGTGCTGATCGCCAGCGACGCGACGCGCGACATGGGAGCGTTGACCGCGGCCGAGTGCGACCGGATCGTCGCCGCGCTCGATCTGGCCGAGCGCGAGCGCCTGCCGGTGGAGTGGGTGGCCGTCTCCGCGGGCGCGCGGATCGCGATGGACAGCGGCACCGAGAATCTCGACGCCACCGCGAGAGTCGTGCGGCGCCTGGTCACGTTCACCGACGCGGGCTACGAGGTGAACCTGGTGCTGCCGGGGATCAACGTCGGCGCCCAGAGCTACTTCGACGCGCTGGCGACCATGGAGCTGCGCTCGCGCGGAATCCTGATCATGCTCGCGAACGCGTCGATGGTTCTCACGGGCCGCGCGGCGCTCGAATTCTCGGGCGGCGTCGCTGCGGAGGACGAGGTCGGGATCGGCGGGTACGAGCGGATCATGGGGCCGAACGGCGAGGCGCAACACCAGGCGCACGACCTCGCCGACGCCTATTCGATCCTGCTCGAGCACTACGCCTGCAGCTATGTCGCGCCCGGTGAGTCCGCGCCGCGCAGGCTCGAGAGCCAGGACCCGATCGATCGCGACGTCTCACTGTCTCCGTACGAGGGGGACGAGGGCTTCTCGAGCATCGGCGAGGTCTTCTCGGCAGAGGCGAACCCCGGGCGCAAGCGACCCTTCGCGATGCGACCGCTGATGCGAGCGGTGGTCGACGCCGACGCCGGATGGCTGGAGCGCTGTCGCGATTGGTCCGCGGCCGAGACCGCGATCATCTGGGACGCGCACCTCGGCGGCCATCCCGTGACGCTGATCGGGATCGAGAGCCGCCAGATTCCGCGCATCGGCTACGTGCCGAACGACGGACCGGACGTGTGGAGCGCGGCGACGCTGTTTCCGCAGTCGTCGAAGAAGGTCGCGCGTGCTCTGAACGCGGCCAGCGGAAATCGTCCGGTCGTGATCCTGGCGAACCTGTCCGGCTTCGACGGCTCGCCGGAGTCGATGCGCCGCGGCGTGCTCGAGTACGGCGCGGAGATCGCGCGCGCGATCGTGCGCTTCCGCGGCCGGATCGTCTTCACCGTCGTGACTCGCTATCACGGCGGCGCCTACGTGGTGTTCTCTCGCGAGCTGAACGACTCGATGCGCGCGGTCGCTCTCGAGGGCAGCTACGCGTCGGTGATCGGCGGGCCGGCCGCGGCTGCGGTGGTCTTCGCGCGCGACGTGCGCCGGCGCGCCCTCGCGGATCCGCGCGTGGCGACCGCCCGCGCCGCCGTGGACGCGGCGACGGATCCCGCGGTGCGTTTGGCCCGCCGCGCGCGGCTCGATCAGATCCTCGACGACGTGATCCTGCAGAAGCAGGCCGAAGTCGCGGCCGAGTTCGACGCGATCCACACCGTCGAGCGCGCGAAGGAGGTCGGGTCGATCGAGGAGATCCTCGGGCCGCGCCACCTGCGCCGCTCGCTGATCCGCTACCTGTCGGAGTAGCGGCTCACGATTCGAGGTGCGCGAGCTCGCGCTCGTCGCGCAGAACCCGGTAGTAGCACTGGCGGCGCGCCTTGCCCGACGCGTACTTCGTGTGACAGACGCCCGCGCGCGGACGGACCCGGTAGAGAAGCGAGTTCTGCTCGCAGTTCACACGCACGTCCACCAGATCCAGCCAGTCGCCGGAAGTCGCTCCCTTGTGCCAGAGCTCGTTTCGCGAGGTGGACCAGAGCACTGCTTGCCGCAGCCGCAGCGTCTCCGCGAGTGCGAGGCGGTTGGCGTAGCCGATGAAGAGAACCTCACCGGTGTCGGCGTGCTGAAGCACGACGGGCAGCACGGCCTGTCCGGTCTCGGCGATCTTGCGCAGCTTCGCGAAGTCGAGCTCCGCGCGCGTTCCCTCTTCGAGGTCATTCATAGGACCGGCACAATACGCTACGCTCGCGCGCCGTGCGAACTCCAAGTGCAGCCATCGTGGTCCTGGGCGTTCTCGGTCTCGCGTGTCAGCCGTCGGTCGGTGAGAACCCGGTCGAGCTCGGCCGGCGCGCCTACGTGGCGAACTGCACCGCCTGCCATCACCTCGATCCGAGCAAGGACGGAACGATCGGCCCGGCCGTCGCCGGAAGCTCGCTCGCGCTGGTCGAGGCCCGCGTGCTCCGCGCCGAGTACCCGCCCGGCTACACGCCGAAGCGCGCCTCGGGCCTGATGCCCGCGCAGCCGTTCCTGAAGGCCCAGATTCCGAACCTGGCCGCCTACCTAGAGTCGCTCGCGCCGAACTGAGGCAGGCCGGCAGCCCACCGGCTAAGCTCGCGCGCGAGTGCGCGTCCTGGTGATCGAAGACGAACGCCGCGTGCGCGGCTTTCTGGAGCGTGGCCTCACCGAGGCCGGCTTCGCGGTCGACGCCGCGGCCGATGGCCAGGCCGGTCTCGACCTCGCGCTCGTGCACCCGTACGACGCGATCGTCCTCGATCTGATGCTCCCGAAGAAGGACGGGCTGTCGGTCCTCCGCGCGCTCCGTGCGGCGGGTCGCTCGGTACCGGTGTTGGTGCTGACGGCGCTCGATGCAATCGACGAACGCGTGCGGGGGCTCGACGCCGGCGCCGACGACTACCTGCCGAAGCCCTTCGCCTTCGCCGAGCTTCTGGCGCGGCTTCGCGCTCTGCTCCGGCGCGGGACGTCGCGGCCGAGCGTGCTCGAGGTCGGCGATCTTCGCGTCGATCTGGTCGCGCGTCGCGTGGAGCGAGGCGGATGCAAGCTCGAGCTCACGGCGAAGGAGTTCGCGCTGCTCGAGTATCTCGCGCGGCATGCGGGCGAAGTCGTCACGCGGACGATGATCTCGGAGCATGTCTGGGACATGAACTTCGACAGCTTCTCGAACGTGATCGACGTGTACATCCGGTACCTGCGCCGGAAGATCGACGACCCGTTCGAGAAGAAGCTGATCCATACCCGGCGCGGCATCGGCTACGTGCTCGCGGAAGAACCGTGAAGACGAGCATCCGCCTGCGGGTTGCTCTCGGCGTCTTCTTCGTCGTCGCGGGACTGGTCACCCTTCAGGACGTCTACGTGCTGAGCCGCTTCGAGCGCGCTCTGCGCCTGGAGACCGATGGCCAGCTCGACGACGAGATCTCGGAGGTGAGCGCGGTCGTCGGAACCGACGGGCTAGCGGCGTGGATCGTCGCAGCGACGGAGCAGCACAGAGAAGATCGGGAGTTGTTCATCGAAGTGCTCGCGGCAGACGGCGTCGCGGTCGCTCGGAGCAGGAACGTCCCGGAGCGCGGCCTGGCTCCTGTCGCTGCAGATGCTGCGAAGGAGCGCGTGCGCCGCTGGGAGCTGCCGCATCCGCGTAGCCGGAGCGGAGCTCGTCTCATCCGCGTCGCCGAGCGTCGCGACGGGCCTTGGATCATCCGCGTTGCCTTGGGGCTGGACGAAGCTCAACGCTGGTACTGGAACCTGCGCCGAAACCTCGTCAGGTCTCTGCCATTGATCGCGGGCCTCGGCGCGCTGGCCGCCTGGTGGGTCGCGAGGCGCATGCTGCGGCCGATCGCGGAGATCATCGCGCGCGCCCGCAGCCTCGGCGCCCTTCCCGATGGGAGCTTGCCGCGAACCGGATCCGGAGACGAGG